>JAEEGK010000057.1_pt1 | contig 240156 bp, 178 predicted proteins | sample 8958771 | NCBI WGS metagenome assembly JAEEGK01 (sample SAMN16246547, study PRJNA631951) | gut metagenome | biome: gut microbiome; feature: rumen; material: SC-attached | host: Bos | place: Iran: Karaj | collected 2018-10 | reverse complement strand
TTACAGACTCTCAAAAAGGACAAAACAAAAGCAGACTGCAAAATCCGCAAGTTAACGGTTATATGCAATCTGCTTTTTGTTAATAATCGAGAAGTCTTCCTATCTTGAGGACTTTTTCAGTGCCCTCTGCATTGCACACTCTCTTTTGTCGGTATATGGGGTTTTATATCAGAAGCGGAAACCGAGGGTACACATCACCTGGCTGCGGTTGTTCTCGATCTCAGTGGGCTTGAGGTCTATGTCGTCGAAGGCATAGAAGTCGCCTTTCTGTCCTGAGTACTGGTAGGCAACATCGATGTAACCTCCTTTGTAGCGATAGCCGAGACCGACCGTGAAGCGGTTGATGCCTTTCCAGTTGGTGTAATCAGTCTCTGTGAACGGGCTATCGTAGGCAATTACCTTGTAAGCATCGTCCTTCATAGGAGCCGACACATAGTTATAACCTGCACGGATGCTGAATTCGTCGGTAGGCTTCACTTCCATACCTACCTTGAAGGTGTTCTGCCCCTTGAGACACTTACTGATCAGGTCGTTATGGGTACGGAAGTATGAAGTCTGATGTCCATCCTCAGAATACTTCAGCGTTGACAGATCCTGATATTCGTACTCTGCACCGATTGCGAAATAGTTGTCGATGGTATAGCCGAGGCTGCACCCCAACTTCCAGGGAGTACGCAAGTCATAGCTGTATGGGTCGTACGTCTTTTCAGAAACAAATGTATCGTTGATATAAAGTGAAGAGCCGTTGATATCATCCATCCTAAACCACGTAGGCGTGTGAACATTCAGTCCGAAACGGAATGGGGAGTCGTCGATAGGACGGCAGATGAATCCGAGCTTGAGGTCAACACCATCTCCGGTGGTCTTATACCAGTTGTTGAAGTCATAGAATGCTGTGGTTCCATCAGGCAATGCAAGCAATTCCTCGTAGAAACTCTCGCGGTTGTAGTCGATGTCGTAGAGACCTACAGACAATCCGAAGAAATACTTGTCGAGCGCATTGAGTGAGAGGTTCACGTCGGCCTGTGTAATACCTCCATAGGTTGACTTACGCATATTCGCCTTATCGGCACCGAAGCCTGTATAACCTGTAAACACGTCCTGACCTGTGGCGGGGTCGGTATCAAAGTTCTCGCCTATGAGCCCGTATTTGGTCAGATTGCCATTATCGTCGTAGAGAGGTGCTGCCATATCGGCCAAAGCTCCGTTCCACACGTTGTTATCAAAAGCCTGATTAGCAAAGTTTGCTATCTGATAGGTCTGCGAAAGGTTCACAGGACCTGTTGGAGCATTCACCGTGAGGTTCTGGATAGGAGTGTCCTGGTTGAACAGGAAATTCTTACTCTTCACGTAGTTGATACCGAAGTTAACATTCCTCACGCTACCTTCGTCGACCGGCAGGGAAATAATAATACCTGCATTGTCGAGCGACATACGTGAACCATCGTGTCCCAAAGTACCCTTAGCGCCGAACACACCGCCTAAGGTGAAGGCTGCGTCGCTCTTGCGGAACAGACCAGTACCTGCCGGATTAGAACCCATCGTCGAGAGTTCTCCTCCGAGGGCACCGAGTGCTCCACCCATACCTACGTAACGTGCGGTTCCGTTGAGGTCCTTGGTTGCGAAGTTTGTTGCTTCGAACATATCTTGTGCCATCATCGTGGTACTTACTGCCACGAATGATGCGAGGATAAACAGTCTTTTCATATTCTTATTTACCATTTAACAATTTACTATTTACTATTGATTCCTATTTGGTCATTCTTTATTTGTCCTAAAGCCTTTTTCCCCTTTAGTTCCCTTCCCTTGAGGGAGGGGTTAGGGGTAGGCTGGGAGCCGCCTATCTTCTGCCGGCTGAAGTACGTGCACCGCCTGAGCTGGCACCTCCGCCTATACTGCCTCCGCCTCCGAAGCTGCTACCAGTGGAGAAGCTGCTACGTGTTGAGCTTGAGCTACCGCTTGAGAAGCTGCTGGTTGCGGCACTGCTACGAGTAGAAGAGGTGGTAGTAGTGGTAGTAGTACGTTGAGGCACACTGACTACAGTACGCTGCTGGTTCTGTGTAGCTGATGTACGCTGCTGTGTGGTTGTGGTAGGAACCGTAACGCGCTGCTGAGTGGCAGTATTAGCAGGAACCTGCGTACGGGTAGTTGTCTGTGTGTTCTGACGGACAGCCGAAGTACGGTTGTTGTCGTTACGATTGACGATCACTACACGAGAGTTGTTGTTTGCATTTCCACTGACGGTATTTCCATTGAAGACCGTACGGGTGTTGCCTGCAGTACTGATGCGGTTGTTGGAAGTTGCCACACTGCTACGAGTGGCAGCATTGGTGCGAGCTGCGCTGGTACGGATTGAGTTCTCTGTACGAGAAGAGAAACTGTTGCGTGTACCGTTGGCTGCAGCAACTGCGCTGGTGCGTCCCACAGTTCCACCTGCATAGCGGTTCTGGCTGAACGTTCCTCGGTTGTAAGAGTTGCTGTAGCGGTTGGTATAGTAGGTTCCACTGTGCCAATAAGGTCCTACACCCCAGTAGTTCCAAGCATAGTAAGGAGAATGCCATCCGTAGAATGAGCTATACCAAGGACGCCAACTCCAACCATATCCCCATCCGTAATCCCAATAGAAGGGGTCGTAGAGGTCCCAGTAGAATGGGTCGTAGAGATAGTTGTAGACACCATATCCATACACCAAATCCCAATAGTACGGGCTGCTGAGCGCAAATCCGAATCGAGGGCTGTGGAAACGGAGCAAACGGCGAGAATAGATGAAGTCGGCCTCTGGGTCGTACATATCAGGAGAAGTAACATAGACAGTGTCGACCTGAGCTACGAGGCTATCCTCTGCTCCTCCGCCTGTCTGCCAAGCTCCTGCATAGTTCACGTTACGACGATTATACTCATCCTCGTCTCTGCTATTATTGTTATAGACAGCCAATGCCGGACGGCTGCTTTGAGTAGATGCTGACTGCTGATTCGAACGTACAGAAGTTACAGTCGCATTCATGTCCTGACTCTTTTTCTTCGAAGGAGTGAAGTAAAGGTCATCGTCTTGTGCCTGCATCGACAATGAAGTGATCAGTGCCAAACCTAATGTCCAAAACAGTTTTTTGTTCATACCTTATTCTATTTATAGGGTTATATTTTATTTCACGGTGCAAATTTACGACTAAGATTCTACATACACATCAACATTTTCCTAAAAAAAAATAGGGAATTCCCTATTTTGCCGTAAAAGCATAAAAAAGAGCGGGGAGGAGATGTGATGAAACTCCGAGTAAGTAAGATTTGAGTGCCTATGTTCCTTTGTAATCCACCGACTCGAGGTTACCCCTTTCGGGGCGTGGCCCGCCATTAGAACACAGAACGTTCTCGGTTTTCCAGTTTTAATTGATGAGTATCCCAATCGATCCTATATCCCCGCTGTATTATTATTGTTTGACTTACGTCTTATTTGATTTCACGTGCAAATATAATACATTCAATTCAATCTACCAAATGTTTTCGCACTTTTTTTGAAAAAACACTTAAAAATTATTGTAAATCTGCAATACATCCTGCGTATCGACCACTCCATCTCCATTTACATCTTGCGGAATAAGCGGTTCGACACTCGTCTGTTTTTGCATGTATTCGTACACTTTCAGTACGTCTTGAGAATCCGCCAGACCATCGCCATTGACATCTGCAAACAGACAGACGGTAAGGGTAACGGTTCCGTCAGGATGCTCCACGATACCTGTGATAGGCTGATGCATGGATCCTGATGACGTATAAAGGGGTTGGTCTTTAGAAAAGAGGTATGTCACCCCAAGAGAACCAGGAAACAGGTCGGCATCGGCTGACCTTTCCCAATGATTGTAATCTTCCTGTGTCTCGGTATGAGCAAATGAATACGACTCTCCGTCAGCCGGAATAATGGTGAAGCACTGATGGTCTGCAGTCGTATTGACATTATTGTAACTCCACCGGCCGATGGAATAATCGACATGTGATATCATCAACCCATGACGTTGGTGTTCATCGGTTCCACGACCGATATATTTATCCCATCCTATGTTCTGACGATTCTCGACAATATAGTACTCATGTTGGTTCTCAGCACTAAGCATCTTATAGCCTACCCCACCCTTGCTGATTGGCAACAAGGTAAGATTGGCAACCTCGTCGCGCTGCAAGAGCACCAGTCTACGCCAACCCATAAAATTCCTCTCGTAGGCACTCAAGCCGCAAGGGTGATAGCTTGACTGGCAGTAGCAACCGGTATCCATAATGTCCCAATAATCCATTCCGTAGGCTTTCTCAGAGCTATCATACAAATCGGGCATCCCCAAGGCATGCATCAATTCATGACACATCACTCCGATACCGTCGGCCACACCTTCGTACACCTCGTTGCAACAGGCATAGGCGCCAAATTTCACTCCTGCAATTGTACGTTGTGAAGTCTGTTCATGGGGCCAAATGGTATTCTCATCATCAGAACCGTTTTCACCCTCACCGGCATAGATGAAATAAATCATATCGACCACTCCATCTCCGTCGTTATCGAAGGTATTCCAGTCGGTCAGCAACTGCGCTTTTGTTACCGCATCAGTTACAAAAGCATCTCTATTACGGTCCTTACCAGAAGCTGTATTTTTGCCATAGTATGCATAAGACCGCTCGAGGGTCACAGGTCCGACAATCTCGAACTCAGGCAGAAACAAGCTGTCGCTTTGCAAAACAAAATAGTCGCGCACAGCTCCATAGCTCCCAGCGCCCCGATACAACACTCCATCGCGTGTACCATTACAAAATAGGTCGTAGAACTGGTGTACGGTATCTTTGTCTTTGGCTACGGAGAAAGGCAAATCTGCGAAATCGACCAACACAACAGGCACACGCTGCAACCCTATCGAGTAGAGAGGTGCGTCGAGTTGTGAACCTAAGCGTCGTGATGGGGTATTCCAAGGTGCACGGTAGGTCGGAACTGATGCCGCAGCACCAGTCTTGCGGATGCGGGGAGGTACTGTCGCCCTCGCTACCATCCACACGCATATCATGCAAATAATAATGGTCAAGATTCGTTTCATCTCTCTTTCTCATCTCAAGGTTTCGGCGACAAATTTACAAATAATCTGTGTATTAGACAAACAACAACGCCAAAAAATCTGTTTTCTATCTCTTTTTTATATAATAAAACACGTAATCCTATCTAACGATTGAAACTTTTTTTGTAACTTTGCAGGCAGAAATGTGCATAAAGCTAATTAATCATTTTTAAACGTACAAAGTATGAATATCAAAGACTACAACTTTGATGGCAAGAAAGCCATCGTTCGCGTTGACTTCAACGTACCTATTCAGGACGGAAAGATTACTGACATGACCCGTATCAACGGTGCTGCTCCAACACTGAAACTGATTCTTGAGAAAGGCGGAAGCCTCATCATCATGTCGCACATGGGAAAGCCAAAAGGCAAGAAGAAACCAGAATTGTCACTGAGTCAGATTGTAGATGCAGTAAGCCAGACACTGGGTGTTCCTGTTAAGTTTGCTCCCGACTGCGCTGATGCTACAGAAGCAGCTGCTGCACTGAAGAAGGGCGAGGTATTGCTACTTGAGAACCTCCGTTACTATCCTGAGGAGGAAGGCAAGCCTGTAGGTATCGAGAAAGACGATCCTGCATACGAGGAAGCAAAGAAAGAAATGAAAGGTCGTCAGAAGGACTTCGCAAAGAAGTTGGCTTCATATGCTGATTGCTATGTAATGGATGCCTTCGGTACTGCTCACCGCAAGCATGCTTCTACAGCTGTTATCGCTGACTACTTCGATGCCGACAACAAGATGCTGGGTCTGCTGATGGAGAAAGAGGTACAGGCTGTTGACAACGTACTTTCAAACATCAAGCGTCCATTCGTTGCCATCATGGGTGGTTCAAAGGTATCAAGCAAGATCGGTATCATTGAGAACCTGCTGGGCAAAGTTGACAAGCTCATCCTCTGTGGTGGTATGACCTATACTTTCTCAAAGGCACATGGTGGTGAGATCGGTAACTCAATCGTAGAGCTTGACAAGCTTGACGTAGCACTCAACGTAGAAAAACTGGCAAAGGAGAATGGTGTAGAACTGATTCTCGGTACTGATTCAATCTGCGGTGACAGCTTCTCAAACGATGCAAAGCAGTTGGTATGCCCATCAAACGCAATTCCTGAAGGTTGGGAAGGTCTGGATGCAGGTCCAGAAACTCAAAAGGCATTTGCTAACGCTATCAAGGGCGCAAAGACCATCCTTTGGAACGGTCCTGCAGGTGTATTTGAGTTCGACAACTTCTGTGCTGGCTCTCGCGCTGTAGGTAACGCAGTAGCAGAAGCAACAGCAGAAGGCGCATTCTCACTCATCGGTGGTGGTGACTCTGTAGCATGTGTCAACAAGTTCGGTTTGGCTGACAAAGTGTCTTACATCTCAACTGGTGGTGGTGCTTTGCTCGAAGCTATCGAAGGCAAGGTACTTCCTGGTGTTGCTGCTATTAAAGGATAAAAGACCCACCCCCTACCCCTTCATTTAGGGGAACGGGATGAATGCTGACTATAAGTGAATAAAAAAGCATTTATACTATTTATTTCTGTCGTACTGAGCATGTTGAATGCATGCCAGTACGGCAGTGTTGATAATGAAACGGGAGCTAAAGATTCAGACTCAGCAGTAATCCACATTGCTGTACTGCCTACAGAGGAATGTCGTCCTTTCTATGTAGCACAGCAGCGTGGGTTGTTCGACTCATTGGGAGTGGAAGTGAGACTTGATACCTTCCTGGCAGCAATGGATGCTGATACAGCCTTTATGAATAATAAGGTACAGTTGCTGGTATCGGACTCGCTGAAAGCACGTTATCTCAATAGCATCGTAAAACGCGATTCCATCCAGACGGTCATCACAGACACATTGCACCTCTCGATGATGACAGGCAAACCTACACGTATAAAAGCCATCAGCAGCCTGAAGGAGAAAATCGTTGCCGTAACACGCAACTCAGCACTCGATTACTTTGCCGACCAAACAATGGATCAAGCAAAAATCAAACGAGAGTATCTGAACCGCCCACAAATCAACAACATAGCGCTTAGAGCAGATATGCTTAACCTGAACCAATACGATGGTGCCATCCTACCCGAACCGTTTGCCACACAATGCGAGGAACAAGGTGCCTATCGTATCAACTCCATCAAGGCGCCTCTAATGCGCGTATTGGTGAAGAAGAGTGTGATGAAGAAACGCAAAGACGATATTGAACGAATCAAAGAAGCGTATTGGATAGTGAAGAGTGGAGATAAAATGGTAAAGGGTAAATGATTAAACAGTAAATTAAGATCATGCCAAATAAGAATATCTATAGCGAACTACAACAAGGAAACTTGGTCGATGCACTTGTGATGCTGCAAACCAAAGTATCCAGCTTGGGAGACTGGCAACTCCTGCAGGACCTGGAATGGGTGCGAGACACCTACTCCACTATGCTTTCTTATTTGGCTAAAGGTATTGAAGACCCCAAGGCGCAATCCATCCGCACGGACTTGATTCAACAAGCTTACGCTATCAACGACCGCGCCAACCGAGCTATCACCCTGAAGAAATCGCCTTTCAACAAATACTGTCAGGCTTTCACGCAAAGCAAGGCGGAAGCACTCGATATCGCAACCACACAGATAGCCTTAGAGACCGTAGGCGAAGAAATCAAGCATCTGCTGGCCAACACAAATCAGCGCGAGCGTATTCGTGAGCACGACTTAGAAGCAGCTGTCCGTCAGCACGACACCTTAATAGAAAAGCTGTTCAATCACATATGGACATCTGGCATTTGGACGAAGAGTGAAAATACCCTTTATACTCAACTGATGGGAAGTGAACAGCTTCCAGCCGACGACAAGGCCATCATCATCAGCGCCCTCACACTGGCCTGCTACGAGTTGTTTGATGCTCAGAAACTGATGCTGCTGTTTGATAGCTATCTTCAAAATGACATCGAAGTGAGCCAACGTTCGCTCGTGGGACTGATATTGCTCATCATCCGTTATGACAGTCGCCTAAGCTACTATCCACAGATAAAATCACGCTTTGCCCTCTATTGCGAAAACCGCCAGTTTGTAGAAGACTGTTTCCGGGTCTTGATGCAGCTGCAATACAGCAAGATGACGGACTCAGTGAGTGCAAAGATGACACAAGACATCATGCCTGCCATCCTACGTTCCTCACGTTTCCAAGGCATCGATCTGCGCAATCTCGACAAGGAACTGACAAAGAACGGAGAGAACCCTGAATGGCATCAGAACACCAAAGATGACAAGAATGTGGAGAAGAAACTGAAGCAGATGACTGACATGCAGACAGAGGGAGCAGATGTCTATTGGAGCTCATTTGTCTCACTCAAGGGATTCTCTTTCTTCCAAAAGCTTCATCATTGGGTAGCACCATTTTCGTTCGAATACCCAGAATCATACCAATTCACGCAATCGATGCGCCCCGAGATACTACAGACGGTGAAAAGCCTTTTCCAATTCGCTCCGTTCTGTAGCAGTGACAAATACTCGTTCATCTTTATGATTGATAGCGTGAAGCAGGCAGGACAAGATATGATTGCGAACCAAATCAATTCACAGCTCAATGAGGAAGGAGGGGGTGACCTATTCGAGCAGGTCAAACCACATACAAAAAAGCCAAAAGAAGTATCTCGCTGCTATATCTTCGACCTCTATCGGGTATTCAAGGCCTACCCCTATCACTCTGAGCTGTTCGATCCCTTTGGAAAGCAGCTTGTCAACTTCTCTCCCCTCTATTTCGATACGCTCAAGCCATTGGCCGACAACTATGACGACCTGCTGGGGTTGGCAGAATTCATGATGCGCCGAGGGGCATACCACGATGCTTCGACCATTTTCTTTAAGCTCAATCCTCAAGAGCGCGAGGAAGATAGCGACCTATGGCAGAAAATCGGTTTCTGTTCACAAAAGCAAGGAAATCCAGCATTGGCAATACCTGCCTACCGTATGGCCTACAAGCTCAATCCCAAATCAAAATGGACTGTTCAGCATCTTGCGCAGACAGCATTTGAATTGAAGGAATTCTCGGAAGCACAGCAATACTTCGACCTATTGCTAGAAGACGACGAAGATAACCTGAAATGGCTCTACAAAAAAGCAGAATGCCTGTTCGGACAAGAGAAATACGAAGACTGTCTGCCTACACTCTATAAGCTTGCTTATCTCGATGAGCATAGCGAACATGCTCAGGAGATGCTGGCATGGGGGCTGTTGATGACGGGAAATGACGAGAAAGCCGAAAAGATTCATGTAGAGCTGATGGAACAAAACCCATCGGTACGCAACAATATCAATCTTGCCCATCTCTATCTTCGAAAGGGAGAGATACCGAATGCCTACAACCTCTATGCTGCCGCTTATCAGCTGGCAAAAAGCGAGGAGGAATTTACAAAAGCATTTTGGGAGTGGCGACCATATCTGCAACACATCGGGCTCAATGCCAAACGTCTGGAACTGATGCTCGATGCAGTAAGGATGAACAACAACTGATAACAACGTGATTAGCAAGAATCAGATAAAGTATTTCAAGAGTTTAGAACTCAAGAAGTTTCGAGACCAATATGGTGTGTTTGTTGCCGAAGGTCCAAAGGTAGTGAACGACCTCAAATCGCACTTCGAACTGGTAGAATTGCTCGAAGGAGAAGATGCCGATCGTGTCAGTTTTCTCGACACTCCACAACATGTCTTTGCTGTGTTCAAGAAAGCAGCCGAGACACCCATCTCCTCACCTTACGACGAGTTGATGCTGGCGCTCGACGACGTACAGAATCCAGGTAATCTGGGCACCATCATCCGTCTGGCCGACTGGTTCGGCATCACGCACATTCTATGCTCTCGCGGTTGTGCAGACATCTATAACCCTAAAGTGGTGCAAGCCACAATGGGAGCATTAGCAAGGGTACAAGTTCACGAGGTGAACCTCGGGACTACTATCCAGCACTTGCTTCAACAATCAGTAGCAGAGTTCCCCGTCTACGGTACTTTTCTAGATGGCAACAACATCTATCAAAGTGCCCTACAACCACATGGTCTCATTGTTATGGGAAACGAAGGACACGGCATCTCAAATGAAATAGCCAATCTTGTCAGCCACCGATTGCTCATCCCCAACTATCCACAAGGACGTGAAACCAGTGAATCACTCAACGTAGCTATTGCTACAGCTATTGTATGCTCAGAATTCAGAAGAAGATAAAACGTAGCACCCTACCCTGTGACTCACAGATGCATTGCATTTTTGTGGTCCTTTTGCTGGCAATCCTGCCGACAAGTTGTTCTGTGGAACGTTTCGTAGGCGACGACGAGCTCTTCTTGAAAGAGACAAAAGTGGTATCGGCCAACCAAAAGGCTACCAAAAGCCTGATGCTCGACGATTACATTCTTCAGACGCCCAACAGCAAGTGGTTTGGCGCGAAGATTCCACTGAAGCTATACTGCCTTGGAGGTGTGGATACGACCAACTGGGCTACCCGCCTATTTCGCAAAATCGGACAGGACCCTGTCATCTATAACCCAGAAAAGGCAGAGCGCACCATTCAGGACCTTCGTCAGGTGCTTTATAATGAGGGGTATATGCACAACGAAATCCAACTTGCCAAGGACATTAAGGGCAAGAAAGTAACGGTCAGTTACCTTGTCGATCCAGGCACCCAGTTCACCATTCGTAATATTGAGCGAAAGGTCGAAGACCCTGTGTTGCGACAGTTGCTGTGTCATGAAGACACGCTGAACTCACTCCTGCAGCACGGAATGCCCTTCAATATCAACCGTTTGAATGAGGAGCGCAGTCGCATCGCTACTCGTCTTCGCAACATTGGCTACTATAAATTCTACAAAGAACTGATTACCTTCGTTGCCGACACTTGCCAAGGGAGTACCGAGGTCGATATTGCTATGAATATCCGCCTACACCTCGACAACGACCGCTCAGACCCCCATCCACATAAACAGTACCGCATCGGCACACTCAACTATTTCGTTGACACGAACGGTATCACTGACACACTAAAGCTGAACAAGGTGGAACACAAGGGTAGCAATATCTATTACGGCGACCGTCTGCGATTCCGTCCGAACCTACTGACTTCAAACACGCTATTCCACACTGGAGACCTCTACAACGAAGAGTATCAGAAACTTACATATCGCTACCTTACACGCCTGCAGGCACTCAGCTATTCTAACATTATCTTCGAGGAGCTTGAGGACAGCATCATCCCTACCCTCAACTGCAACGTTGTGGTCAACCACGCAGCCTCCAAGTCTATCAGTTTTGACCTCGAAGGCACCAACTCGGCAGGCGACCTCGGAATTGCTGCCAGTACGTCGTTCCACCATAAAAACCTATTCCGCGGTTCAGAATCGCTTACCGTTAAGCTGCGTGGCGCTTATGAGGCTATCACGGGTCTTGAAGGATACGATGGTCACAACTACATCGAATGGGGCGGTGAAGCCACGCTGGGATTCCCTGGGTTCCTATTGCCAATTGTCTCAAAGCGATTCGGAGCCACTCATGGTTCTACCTCAGAAATATCGCTCCAATACAACATGCAGAACCGCCCGGAGTTCAACCGCCGAGTTCTTACTGCCGCCTGGCGCTACAGATGGAATAACCAGAATCAAAAAGCCACTCATCGTTTTGACCTGCTTGAAATTAACTATGTCTATATGCCGTGGATATCGCGAACTTTCAAGGAGCAGTACCTCGATTCGCTCGGCAAAACCAATGCTATTTTGAAATACAACTACGAGAACCTGCTCATCACGAAGCTCGGCTACACCTATGCATACAACTCATTAGGCACAGCGACCACTTCTACTTACGGCAAGAACGCCTTCACGTTGAAATTTAACATCGAGACGGCTGGCAACCTGCTTCAAGGCGTCACAGGGTTGTTTGGCCCGCTGTATACTGACGACGGCAAACGTAAGTTCTGCGGCATTGCCTATGCACAATATATCAAAGGGGACTTCGACTTCTCGAAAAGTTTCCGCATTGACAAGAACAACTCCGTAGCTATCCACGCTGCTTTCGGCATAGCCTACCCGTATGGAAATTCCAACATTCTGCCGTTCGAGAAACGCTACTTCGCTGGAGGTGCCAACAGCGTACGAGGATGGTCTGTACGCTCACTCGGTCCGGGAGAATATGACGGAGCTGACCGCAGCATCAACTTCATCAATCAGTCGGGTGACCTCAAACTCGACCTCAGCATCGAGTATCGTGCCTACCTCTTTTGGAAGTTCAACGGTGCCCTCTTCATTGATGCAGGCAACATCTGGACTATCCGCAACTATGCCGATCAACCTGGAGGAGCCTTTCGTCTAAACAACTTCTACCGCCAGATTGCCGTTGCCTACGGACTCGGCTTACGCATGAATCTCGATTTCTTCATCATCCGTTTCGATGCAGGTATGAAGGCCATCAATCCTGCCTACCACGGCCGAGGTCATTATCCCCTCTTCCATCCAGTATTCAGTCGCGATTTTGCCTTCCACTTCGCAGTGGGCCTACCATTCTAAGAAACTGACAGAAAGCTGCAACTATATTACACCCATAAACAACATGAAACCTCTCCTTTTTACATTCATTCTTCTTTTGCAAATCCTCTCGATGACTGCACAAGTCAAAAAACCTCAACCATACGGTCCCCTGCCCAGCCCGAACCAACTCAGATGGCAGGACATGGAGATGTATGCTTTCATTCATTACTCCATGAATACCTATACCGACCAAGAGTGGGGCTTCGGCAATGAAGATCTGAAGCTCTTCAATCCCTCCAGCCTCGACTGCCGACAATGGGCACGTGTGTGCAAGCAAGCAGGCATGAAAGGCATTATCTTCACAGCCAAGCACCATTGCGGCTTCTGCATGTGGCCTTCCAAATACACTGAATACTCTGTCAAGAACACGCCTTGGAAGCAAGGGAAAGGCGATGTGGTACGTGAGTTGGCTGATGCCTGCAAGAAAGAAGGACTGAAGTTTGCCGTCTATCTATCCCCTTGGGACCGCAACCACGCCGAATACGGTCGTCCTGAATACATCACCTACTTCCGCAATCAGCTGCGCGAGTTGCTTACCAATTATGGAGAGTTATTCGAAGTTTGGTTCGACGGAGCCAATGGTGGAGACGGCTGGTATGGAGGAGCCAACGAGACACGTCGCATTAACGGAAAGACCTATTATCAGTGGGAAGAGACTTTCCGCATGATTCGCGAGCTACAACCCAATACAGTCATCTGGAACGACGGCGGAGACCGAGGTGACTTACGCTGGGTGGGCACAGAGGCAGGAAACGTAGGTGAAACCAACTGGAGCCTGATGCCAAGTACAGGCGACACACCCTATCAGATGCTGCATTTTGGTGTGGAAAACGGTGACGTGTGGTGCCCAGGAGAAACTAATACCAGCATACGCCCAGGATGGTTCTACCACGAAACAGAAAACAATCATGTGAAGAGTCTCTCAAAACTCATGGACACATATTACAAGTCTGTAGGCCGTAACTCCACCTTGTTGCTCAACTTCCCTATCGCACCCAACGGTCGCATCCATCCTACCGACAGTCTCCGCGGCATTGCTTTCAAGAAGATGATAGACGAAATCTTCAAGAAGAACATCGTCAAGGAGGTAAAGGCCCCCAAGCTTAAAACACTTACGGATGATAGTTCCGCAGTTTCCGCTATGATTGACTTTAAGCGCCCAACGGCGTTCAACCGCTTCCTTGTCGAAGAAGATATCTCCCTAGGTCAGCGAGTGAAGAAATTCACCCTCGAAGCCCTCATTGATGGTCAGTGGCAGCCACTCAAGGACCAGCTCGTGGAACAGGGCGATGGTCTCACTACCATCGGACATCGCCGCATCATCTGCTTCCCCACCATCAAAGCTACCAAACTACGTTTTACTGTAACAGACACCAAGGCAGAACCTGTCATCAAGAAGATAGGACTCTATCTCGCTCCCGACCTCACAGCCGACATCCCCAACTCAGGCGAGAAATACGCATCGAGTCTGCATATTTTCTTCAGCAATCCCAAGCAAATGCTGATTGACTGGAACTCAGAGCAAACCTTCACCTCCTTCCGTTACCTACCTCCACAGAACACCCGTAACGGCACTATCACCCATTATTCCCTATGGGTTTCGAATGATTGGAACAACTGGACAAAACTCGCCTCAGGCGAATTCTCAAACATCATCAACAACCCCATCTGGCAAACTATCACCTTCCCCGCCACCAAGGGTAGGATTCTCAGATTCGAAGCAGACCGCCTCACTGATGGCGACCGTATGAGGTACGACGACATCGAAGTGGGCACCGAATAAAGAGCGGTAATGTAGCGTTGTGGTAAACCAAGCCAAAAATGTGAAAGTGAGATAGTTAGGTACGTTTTTAGGGTGATGGACGTAAAAAAGAGAAAAGATAGGGTCGGTATATCCTATTTTTTTCGTACCTTTGCACGATTTTAATAGCATTAAGAATGGAAAACAGAAGCATCGTATCAATTGCGGACTACGGGAAAGAAAAGATTCAGTATCTTCTGGATATGGCGGCAGAATTTGAGCGTCAGCCCAACCGCACTATACTGCAGGGAAAGGTGGTAGCAACCTTGTTTTTCGAACCATCGACGCGCACACGTTTGTCGTTCGAAACAGCTGCTAACCGTTTGGGTGCACGTGTCATCGGGTTTACTGACCCGAAGGTGACGAGTTCATCGAAAGGTGAAACGCTGAAGGACACTATTAAAATGGTAAGCAACTATGCCGACGTCATCGTAATGCGCCATCGGCTGGAGGGTGCTGCGCTTTATGCGAGCGAGGTGACGAACGTACCTATCATCAATGCTGGCGACGGTTCGAATCTACACCCTTCACAGACCATGCTCGACCTCTACAGCATCTATAAGACGCAGGGTACGTTGGAAAACTTGAACATATACATGGTAGGTGACCTGAAATACGGGCGGACAGTACACTCGCTGCTCATGTCGATGCGGCCCTACAACCCTACCTTCCATTTCATTGCGCCTAAGGAGTTGGAAATGCCGGATGAATACAAGGAGTATTGCAAGATGAACGGTATTAAGTTTATTGAGCAGCAGGACTTCACGGAAGACACAATTGCTGATGCCGACATCCTATACATGACACGCGTGCAGCGTGAACGTTTTACAGACTTGATGGAGTACGAGCGCGTAAAGGATGCCTACATCCTGCGTGCCGACATGCTGGGCAAGTGTCGCGAAAACATGAAGATTCTGCACCCGCTACCTCGTGTGAACGAAATTGAACAGGATGTTGACGACAGCCAGCATGCGTACTACTTTCAACAGGCTCAAAACGGGTTGTATGCCCGTGAGGCATTAATTTGCGATGTTTTAGGTATCACTTTAGACGAAATCAGAGATGAAAAATAAAGACTTACTTGTAGCTGCGCTGCAAAACGGTTCGGTAATCGACCATATACCGACTGACAAGTTGTTCACCATTGCACGACTGCTCGAACTGGAAAAGTTCGTTGAACCAGTAACAATCGGCAACAATCTCGAGAGTAGCAAGATGGGAAAGAAAGGGCTAATCAAGGTATCGGGCAAGTTTTTCACTGATCAGGAATTGAGCCGCTTGGCAGTAGTGTGCCCAGACATGCAGCTGACCGTGATTCGCGACTATGAGGTGGTAGAGAAACGAGAAATTACACTACCTGCCAAACTCATCAATGTGGTGAAGTGTGCCAACCCCGTCTGCATCACGAACAACGAACCGATGAAGACATACTTCGAAGTGGACAAGCTCAAGGGAATGGTGCAGTGCCACTATTGTGGGAAGACACAGAAAATAGGCAAGATTAATTTGATGTAGAAAGAGGAAGATTTTTGGGAAGTTAGAGTAGTTAGAAGTTAAAGGAGTAAAAGAAATATGACAAAATTCAAGGAGCGTACAAAGCTCGATTTATCACAAGTCAACCAAAAAGTATTGAACGAATGGAATGCAGAGGATGTGTTCCACAAGAGTATAACAGAACGTGAAGGGCACCCTGAGTTTATCTTCTTCGAGGGTCCTCCATCAGCCAATGGTCACCCTGGTATCCACCATGTTATGGGTCGTACCATCAAGGATACTTTCCTCCGCTATAAGACTATGCAGGGATTCCAGGTAAAGCGCAAGGCTGGATGGGATACCCACGGATTGCCTGTGGAGCTGAGTGTTGAGAAGAGCCTAGGTATCACGAAAGAGGATATCGGCAAGAAAATCAGCGTGGACGACTACAACCGTGCTTGTCGCGAAAATGTGATGATGTACACCAACGAATGGACAGAACTTACCGACAAGATGGGCTATTGGGTTGACCTTGAGCACCCCTATATCACTTACGACAACAAGTATATCGAGACTTTGTGGTACCTGCTGAAGCAGCTTTACAACAAAGGACTACTCTATAAGGGATATACCATCCAGCCCTATTCCCCTGCTGCAGGTACAGGATTGTCGAGCCACGAACTGAACCAGCCTGGCTGCTATCGTGACGTGAAAGACACAACGGTGACAGCACAGTTCAGAGTGAAAAGGCAGGCCCTAAGTAATCTGAGTAATCAGAATACTCCGATTTACATCCTCGCTTGGACAACCACCCCTTGGACGCTTCCATCAAACACAGCCCTCTGCGTGGGTCCGAAGATCGACTATGTAGCCATCAAAGGCAAGAACCCCTATACGGGCGAAGAAGCCATATACATCATGGCTGAGGCACGTCTTTCAGCTTACTTCCAGCCCGAGAAGGACGAAGAAGGCAACGAGAAGGCCCTTGAGATTCTGTGGAAGGGCAAGGGTACCGACCTATTAGGCATCGAATACGAGCAGCTGTTCCCTTGGGTGAAACCTTGTGCATTGGAGAACGACAAAGTGGTAGACAAGAGTGCCGAAGCATTCCGTGTCATCCCTGGCGACTATGTTACTACCGAGGACGGTACTGGTATTGTGCATATCGCCCCGACCTTCGGTGCCGATGATGCCAAGGTGGCAAAGGATGCCGGCATTCCATCGCTCTTCATCATCGACAAGGCAGGCGACACACGTCCAATGGTGGACTTCACAGGTAAGTACTTCTTGAAGGACGACATGAACGAGGAGTTCATCAGCACCTGTGTGAACGAAAGCTATTGGAAGCACTCAGGCAACTACGTGAAGAACGCCTACGATCCTAAATATAATATAGGTGGGAAGTACGACGAGAAAGCAGCATCCAAGGACATGGACCTCAACGTCATCATGTGTCTGGAGATGAAGGAGGAAGGCACAGCATTCAAGATTGAAAAGCACGTGCACAACTATCCACACTGCTGGCGTACCGACAAACCTGTGCTCTATTACCCTCTCGACTCATGGTTCATCAAGTCAACAGCCAAGAAAGACCGTATGTTCGAACTCAACCAGACCATTAAGTGGAAACCCGAGTCGACAGGTACAGGTCGATTTGGCAAATGGTTGGAGAACCTCAACGATTGGAACCTATCACGCTCACGCTATTGGGGCACCCCGCTCCCAATATGGCGCAACCGCGACACTCGTGAGGAAATCTGTATCGGCAGCATAGAAGAGCTGTACAACGAAATTGAGAAGGCAGTAGAAGCTAACGTGATGACAAGCAATCCTTTGAAGGAGAAAGGATTTGTGCCGGGCGACATGTCACAGGAAAACTACGACAAGATTGACCTCCACCGTCCTTACGTTGACGACATCAAATTAGTAAGTGAGAGCGGTAACATCCTGACACGCGAACTCGACCTCATCGACGTGTGGTTCGACTCAGGAGCAATGCCTTACGCACAAGTACATTATCCGTTCGAGAACCGCGACCTCATCGACAAAGGCAAGGCATTCCCTGCTGACTTCATCGCAGAAGGCGTGGATCAAACACGCGGATGGTTCTTCACTCTTCATGCTATCGCAACAATGGCATTTGATTCTGTAGCCTTCAAGACCGTCATCTCAAACGGCTTGGTACTCGACAAGAACGGTATCAAGATGTCGAAGCGACTGGGTAATGTCATCAATCCATTTGAGTGCATCGGAACCTATGGAGCAGATGCTGTGCGCTGGTATATGATTACCAACTCATCGCCCTGGGACAACCTCTCGTTCGACCCAGAGGGCGTGAAGGAAGTGACCAGCTCATTCTTCATCAAGCTGCAGCAAGCCTATGCATTCTTCACCATGTATGCCAATGTTGACGGATTCGAATATAAGGAAGCTGATATCGCTTACAAAGACCGTCCCGACTTCGATCGTTGGCTGCTCAGCGAGTTGAACGACCTCGTAAAGAACGTGCAGGCTTACCTTGATGACTTCGACCCGACACCTGCAGGTCGTCTCATCCAACGATTTGTCATAGACTTCCTCAGTAACTGGTACATTCGACTCAACAAACCACGCTTCTGGGCTGGAGAGATGACTGCAGACAAGCTATCAGCTTATCAGACACTCTATACATGTCTAGACACCCTGAGCCGACTCATCGCTCCTATCTCGCCATTCTATGCAGACCAACTGTTCCGCGACCTCAATTCGGTAACAGGCAAAGACACTTCGACAAGTGTACACCTCGCAAAGTTCCCAACCTTCGACGAGGCATATATCGACAGCGAACTCAATGAAGCTATGCAGGCAGCAATGGATGTCACCTCAATGGGTCTGTCCATCCGTAAGAAAGTGAAAATTCCTGTGATTCAGGCACTCCAAGCTATAGCCATCCCCGATACCGACCCATTGTTAAGTGGACGTATAGAGCGCATGAAAGATATTATTACCAAGGAGGTGAACGTGAAGGAACTGCAACTGATGGACGGCGCCAAACTGGTAAAGAACGTGAAGTGTAACTTCCGCGTCATGGGTAAAAAATTCGGCAAGATGATGAAAGCCGTAGCCGATGCTGTCACCAATATGACTCAAGCACAGATATCCGAACTCGAAGCCAAAGGACAAATCACCTTGCAAGCTGATGGGCAAGACGCCTTGATTGAATTGGAAGATGTTGACATCATGTCACAAGACATCCCAGGATGGAGTGTTGCAAACGAAGGAACTATGACTGTTGCACTTGATATCATCGTCACTCCAGAACTAAAGGTAGAGGGCAACGCACGAAAGATTATTAAGCAGATACAGAATATCCGCAAGTCATCAGGCTTTGAAATCACCGACCGCATCACTGTTCAGATTTCTGACACCCCAGAGGTGCGCGACGTCCTTGCAGGTTTCAAGCAGAACATCTCTTCTCAGGTGCTTGCTAACAGCATCGATATCGCCGACAACGACGGGGAACTAATCCAGTTTGAGGAATTCAAGGCAAATATTAAGGTAGTGAAAGCGTGAACAAGAAGCAAGTCATTATCAGCATCGCCATCATCGTGTTGGTACTCATTATCGATCAAATCATTAAGATCGAGGTGAAAACCAATATGACGTTGGGGCAGCACATCCCCATTACCAGCTGGTTCCAAATTGCCTTTGTCGAGAACAACGGCATGGCGTTCGGTATGTCTATCGGCAGCAAACTGCTCCTCACCACGTTCCGCATCATCACCGTAGGATTTCTCCTGTGGTACATTATGCGGCTCACTCATCGTCAATTCAAAACAGGCTTCATCGTATGTCTCTCAATGATTGTGGCAGGCGCTATCGGCAACATCGTCGACTGCATCTTCTATGGAGAGGTTTTCACACAATCAACACATATCGACATCGCAAAACTCGTACCCTGGGGAAAAGGCTACGGAAGTGTGCTTGAAGGCAGAGTTGTCGATATGTTCTACTTCCCCCTCATCGAGTGGGACATGCCTGGTTGGATGTGGCTCAATGACATTCCACTTATTCCTAATGCCTACGAACACTGTATCTTCTTCAGTCCCGTGTTCAACTTTGCTGATGCTAACATCAGCGTAGGCGTAGTTGTCCTCGCACTCTTCTACCGTAAGACTTTGAGCAAGTGCCTGAACGCAAAGAAAGAAGAGAGTGAAGCAGTCGAAGAAGTCAAAGAGGCTAGAGAATTAGAAGATGATAGCAAAGAATTAAACCCATAGTCATCTATGCCACGTAGAGCTCAACATCAGTTTTCATCCTTTAAAGGTGGAGTAAAAGGGGGCGTCCTTATCATTCTCCTTCTTAGCCTTTTTGCCTGCGAAGAAAAGCCTGACGGTTTATTATCCAAAGGCGAGATGGAAGATGTTCTCTACGACTATCACATCGCGCAATACATGGCAGCCAGTATGCCGTATGAGGAGCGCTACAAGTCATACCTCTATGTCGAAGCTGTGTTTGAGAAACACGGCATCACAGAGGCACAGTTCGACTCCTCGCTTGTATACTACAACCGCCACACAGCACAGATACGTGACATCTATCAACACGTTCAACGAAAACTCGAAGACTACGATTCAAAACTCCAACTCGAGAGCGGAAGCAACGAAATACGCGCAAGTTTCACCCTCGGAGGCGATACTGCCGATATATGGTCAGGACACCGCATGATGATACTGCGCAACAATCCCTACCTCAACAAAGAGACCTTCATCATTCATGCCGACACATCATTCTACCTGAATGATCATTTTCGTCTTGCCCTCGATGTCGACTTTATACGTGAGGACCAAAACAACCGCGACAACAACATCACAGCATGCCTATCCGTCCATTTCAAAGACGGAAAAGTCATCAGCAACGTCCGCTCGTCAAACTTCCCCACCCACATCGACCTCGAGCTCAAGCCATCTGACATGAAAGAGGTGGACTACCTCTCCGGCTACTATCTCTTCCAAGGAGACAACAATAACCTGCGTGTACTTGGCATTGTTCGCGATATTATGCTCTATCGCTACCACACTACTGACATCGCAAACAACCGCACAGCCGACGCAGACTCTCTTAACATTGCTATTGATGACTCCGTCAGAATCGACTCCATCGTTATTGATACTACTGGCGGACTCATTAAGCCAAGAATCCATAGCAAGCGAATTTCGCCAAAAGAACTACGTGAACTGTCAATCGACGAAAAACCAAACACGCAAATCCGCACAGCGCCTGCTGTACGCACACCTAATTCCATCGGTCCAAGCCGTAGGAGAAAGAACAGGAATTAGAGATGGCAGATAAATGGGAAATAGGCCAGAACGGAGAGGAACTCGCTGCCGACTACCTCATGAAACGCGGCTTCCGCATCCTCCATCACAACTGGAACCTCCACAAAGGATGTGAGTTAGACCTCGTGGCAACCAAAGACAACCAAATCCACTTTATCGAAGTCAAGACCCGTAGTCGCGTCACGTCATTCTCAGGAAGGCCGGAACAAGCAATCACTGAAGCAAAACTACGCAACCTCGTACGTGCCATCTACCGTTATCAAAACATGTACCACATCGATATGGAAATGCACATAGATGCCATCGGGGTTGTCTATAGTTCCGAGCAAGACTATACTATAAACTTCATGCCCGATATCGCCTTCATGCCCTTCAGCCCTACCGCCCGCGCCTATGGGTACAGGAAAAAAAGATAGTAGGAAATAAAAAATGCAAACCATCAGGTTTGCATTTTCTTTGATTGTAGCGCCTACGGGAATCGAACCCGTGTTCCATGCGTGAGAGGCATGTGTCCTAGCCGCTAGACGAAAGCGCCAGATTAAAAGGAGAGTGTGCGGAAGGAGGGGGATTCGAACCCCCGGTACGGTTACCCGCACGGCAGTTTAGCAAACTGCTGGTTTCAGCCACTCACCCATCCTTCCCTAAAGACAAGCATTGTCTGAAATTTGTCTTATAACTTTTTGCTCTCAAAACGCCCTTTTTTACGTCGTGTTTCGAAAAGCGAGTGCAAATTTAGACTTTTTTTTCTTATAAACCAAATATTTTCAAAGAAAAATCATATCTTTGCATAAAAATAATCAAAAAACATGGATGTAGTCGACAAATCAGGGCTCCCAGAGTGCGCAAAGTTGATAAAAGTAGGCACTGCGATTGACAAGCGTGGACAACTCTGTTTTACGGAGAATGCTGAGATGCCTTTCAAGATAGAGCGAGTGTTTTGGATATCAAACATTCCCAAAGGAGAGAGCCGCGGATGCCATGCACACCGAATATGTGCTGAAATCGTATTTCCTGCCCAAGGGTCGTTTGATATGTTTGTGAGTGACAGCGAAGGCGAACGTACTTACAAGATGGCAGATCCAAGCATAGGTATCTATATAGGACCGAATGTGTGGTGCGAACTGAAGAACTTCTCGCAAGATGCGGTATGTGTGGTGTTAGCATCACATAGATATATGACAGAGGGGTATGTGAACGACTATGAAGAGTTCAAACGATTATGATGACAATATGCAGATATCATAAGGAGCTAGCAGATGAGTGGAACGCATTGGTAGCAGAGTCGAAGAACGGTACGTTTCTGCTGAACAGAAACTATATGGACTATCATGCAGACCGCTTTGAAGATGTATCGTTGATGATGTACGACAACCATCATCGGCTATTGGCAGCCTTGCCTGCTAACTACGAGGCAGACATCCGAACCGTTTACTCACACCACGGGCTGACATACGGAGGATTGATCGCATCACGTCGCATCACAACAATAGAAGTAATGGAAGCGATGAAGATGGCATGTCGCTACTATGCTGAGTTAGGAGCAATAAAAATGTACTATCGGCCTATACCTTATATATATAATAAATACCCTTCACAGGAGGAGCTATTCTTCCTCTATCGCAGCCATGCGGTGCTAGAGGCACGGAACTTGTCGCAGACCATCTACATCCCCGATGCCATACAGATGAATGAACTGAGAAGGCGCTGTATAAAAAAATCATTGAACGCCCAGCACACCGTCAGTCGCGAATACGATGTGACAGAGTTCTGGAAGATGCTGGACGTGAACCTGAGAGAGCGACACGGAGTGAAACCTGTACACAGCATTGAAGAGTTGCAACTGCTGATGAGCCGTTTCGAGGATGTTATACGGCTGTACGTCGTCAGAAATAAGGCAGGACAACTGATTGCAGGTACGATTGTGTATGATATGGGACAGACAGTCCACACGCAATATATCTCGACCAATGCAGAAGGGAAAGCGACGGGAGCCTTCGACCACCTCATCAGCTACCTGCTGAAGAAAGTATATAACGACCGCCTGTATTTCGACTTTGGAGTATCTACCGAGAAAGGAGGCAACTGGTTAAACGAAGGATTGACCTTCCAAAAAGAATCTTTTGGCGGACGAGGTGTATGTTATGACACTTGGTCATTAAACCTTTCCGATTTCGAATAGTCATAAGTGTGAAAACGTAAACAATTAAAATATAAAACAACATGAAACATTTTATTCTATTAGCGAGTGTACTTTTACTTTCACTTAGTATGAATGCTCAAAGAGGCGGCTTCGGCGGTTTCGGCATGCAACAGAGCCAATCACGTATCAGTCAGACCAGAGCAGAGAACTTCCAGCAGGAAGCAAAAACCTTGATTAAGAAATTCAAGCTGAAAAAAGACAAGAAAGACATGTTCGAGGTATTGTACCTGAACTGGCAGAACGAGCGCTTCAATGCCGTCAACCCAACAGGTGGCGACCAAGAGCGTGAAGAAAACTTCCTCGATTATGAGAACATGACTCAGGAAGAGGCTAATCAGGCTGTATCTCAGAGTCTCACTCGTCAGATTCGTCAGATTGAAGTCGACAAGAACTATTTTGAACAGTTCAAGACAATTGTAACACCCCAGCAGTCAGCACAGATTTTCCTCCAGGAGAGCAATAACTTCGCCGGCATGATATCAAGCGCAATGTCTATGATGCGCGGTATGGGCGGAGGCGGCTTCGGAGGAGGCGGCTTCGGAGGAGGTGACTTCGGTGGCGGAGGCGGCTTCGGCGGCGGAGGCGGCTTCGGTGGCGGAGGCGGCTTCGGAGGAGGCTTTGGCGGCTTCTAATTGACAAGTCCTCTCCCCTACTCTCTCCCATCACAAGAATGCTTTAGCGAGAATAGCCAAATCAAACAATAGTAAATAGACAAATCAGAAATAAAATGAAGAAGATTATATTAACACTTTTCGTTGCTCTCATAGCTGTAGCTGGTGTACAGGCTCAGGAAACAACGAAAAAAAGCAAGAAGAACAAAGAGCAGCAATCTGAAATGAATGCTCAGGAAGTGTATAAGCAGCAAGCAGAATCATGGGCAACCACATTTGAACTCGACGATGAAACCAAGGCAAAATTCATCGACCTCTATATGGAATGGCAGAACAACCGCGGTAACATCGTCGACAAGAACGGCTACGAGCAGAAAGCTGGTGCCGACATTAACTTCAAGAAAATCACAGTAGAAGAAGCCGAGAAACTCATTGCTGACGATTTTGCACGCCAGAAGAAACAGGCAGAAACAGACGAGGAATACTATAGAAAATTCCAACAGTATCTCTCGCCAGGTCGCGCAGCACAGATGGTGATTCAGCAGCGCAGCACAGCTGCAGGATTCTCTTCTATGTTCCGTGGCATGGGAGGCGGCCGAGGTGGTTTCGGCGGCATGGGAGGTATGATGATGATGTTCTAAGGAGTTATCTTACCACACATATAGCAATGCTACACGAAGAAGGGCCGACCCATAGCAGTCGACCCTTCTTCGTACCTTATTCCTGATTTCGGTCGAAGGGACTCGGTCTAAGGTCACCATTCTACATTTCCCAGACCCCCTCCGACTCCCCCTCTATGGGGGGATATTGGGGAGATAGTAGGGAGTTAGTAGAGAGATGGTTGCAGATGCCTCCATATTACCTCCTTATTACCTCCTTATTATCTCCATATTACCTCCTTATTACCTCCCTATTACCTCCTTAATATCTCCCCCCGTCACCCCCTCCATAGAGGGAGGGGGAATGTGGGGTGATTTGTGGGTCGTGGGGGGAGGGTCTGCCCCTTAGTTCTGATCACTCCCTCCACCTGCTACTGAACCTGTGAAGACGGTCAGTGTAGCAGCAGCAGAAGGCATAGTGAACGTACCTGTGTACACACCCTCGTTCTCAGTCAGGCTGACCGACTGGCCGTTGATCTGTGCGTATGGGTGAGCCGTTGCGTTGGCCGGCTCCTCGAGTTCTACCGATACCTGCGCACCTGCCTCGACCTGCGCTCCGCTCTGAATCTCACTACCGCCTACGCTCACGGTTGCTACGCCCGTACCCGTCTTTGAGATGACGAGTGAGTATGAGCCTGTAGATGGGGTCACAGGGGTTGGGTCGCTTGGAGTGGATGGGTTGGCAGAAGGCTCCACGCTTCCGCTGCCGTTGAGGAATCGAGGCTGACCTACGGGATAGGTAGCGATTGCATCGCCGAACGAAGGAACTGCGCCCGTCACGTCGAACTGCGCCTTGCTGCGATACCACTTGCCGTTCATGTAGCGTGAGAGGATGGCTGCCGTGAAACACGCGTCTGCGTCGGCTCCGTCCTTCCAGTCGAAGGCAGTCTGCACCTCGACAGTGAGGTTTCCGGTTGCATAGTTCATGCTTGCGCCCGTGAAGTCGCCGATGACGCCCAGTTCGAACGAGCCTGCCACGTCCTCGCCCTGCTTGTAGGTGAGGCGTACGGCACCAAATCCGTAGCTTTCGTCGCGCTTCGGGTAGATCATCGCGATGGTAGCAATGTCGCCGAAGTTCACCACACCCAGCTCCTCTGCGATTTCAGCCACACTGCGGCCGTAGGCCACATCGATGGTACACTTGCGTGATACGGCATCCACCGAAAGTGCCTGAAGGTTCGGGCAGTTTGGAGGAAGCGTACCCACGGAGATGAGGTAGCTGCCAACCTGCAGACTCTTCTCGCCCCACTTGTTGTAGGCGAAGAAGCCGTTCTCGCGCTCAGCACTCTGGCGGAGCAGAGAGTCGTTGATAGCATGGAATCGGTTCATGCTCTGAACACCAGCGGTCACACCTTCGAAGGAGTGGTCGCATATCACCTTCATTGCAGCGTATGCGTTACCAGCAGTAGCGATGATGCAGCGCTGCTTCATCTGAGCCAGGGTGCGTGGATTCTTACCGCCCTCCTGACGATCCTTCGTGATTTGCTTTCCGTTCACCACCTGATAGGTGTGCGACTTGGTCGAACCACGACGAAGACCAAAATAACCTGTACTTTTTGCCATAAGATAAAGACTGTCAATTTTTTAAGCATTAAGTGCTTCCGTGCTCCGCACAACCCTGAATCATTTACCATTTGACTACTTACCATTTACCATTTAATTCCCCGGGGCTTCTTCCTTCCTTTCTACTCCCTTCCCCTTTAGGGGAGGGTTAGGAAGGGGCAGTACTTGCTCAGTGTATGTTCGGTGAATGCTCGGCACTCCGGCACTTTTCCCGCTGTTTTGACACTACAAAGTTACGAAATATAAATGAAATATGCAAACATTTTAGCAACTATTCTACATATAAAATAAAAATAATTATATAATCATATCATTTGCAATGTTGATATTACAATTATACACTTTGGACATTTTGGACATTTGACATTTGACATTTGACATCTTGGTTTTTATAAAAAATCGAAGGAAGAAAAATTAATATATAATATATATTATAATAATATATATTATATATTAAAAGTAATATTATTACAGCATTCTCTCCTTCTCCATTCCTTACAGAAAAACTGCGAAATTGTAAATGTCAAATGTCAAAATGTCCAAAGTGTCAAAACTGCACCTTTTTTCATTATACATTATACATTAACAAAATACGCCTCGGAATTGCGCCATCATTCAGCGTTATCCTAAGATGCCAGGTCACCTTAGAACACACAAGAAAAATGCATTTTTCTCTCTTTTTTTTGAGATTTCGTTTTATGAAGTCCTATTTGCTAAGTGGAGCTTACAATGCACTCGAAAAAAAAAAGTGCGTAAAAACGCACACTTTTGTAAGTTTGTAATGACTTTTTATCAGTGACTTTGGTCATTTGGTCACTTTGCCCGACTAAATAGACAACTCATCAAGCACTGTAAGCAGACTCTTGTCCATCGGCTTCTGCCCCAGGATGGCCCGTGAGAACGGCACATAGACAATTTCATTGTTCTTTACGCCAATCATCACATTGCGCTGCCCCTCCTTTATTGCCTGAATGGCTCCTACACCCAATCGGCTGGCAAGGATGCGGTCGCGAGCACTTGGTGAGCCTCCACGCTGAAGGTGTCCGAGGATAGAGACACGAACATCGTAGCCTTCGTATTCTTTCTGCAGACGCTTTGCATAGTGCATTGCTCCACACTTAGGGCTTTCGCTCACAATGACAATGCTGGAACTCTTGCTCTTACGCATACCGCGTCCGATATAGTGTGCCAATTGGTCTTCCTTGGTTTGTTCTTCAGGAATGATTGCTGCTTCAGCACCTGCTGCTATGGCACTATTCTGAGCCAAGAAGCCTGCATCGCGTCCCATCACCTCGACGAAGAACACACGTTCGTGGCTGGTTGCCGTATCACGAATCTTATCGACACACTGCATAATGGTATTGAGGGTGGTATCATAGCCGATTGTGAAATCGGTACCATCGAGGTCGTTATCAATGGTACCAGGCAGACCTATACAAGGTACGTTGTATTCTTCTGCAAAGATTTTCGCACCAGTCAACGAACCATTACCGCCGATTACACATAGGCAGTCGATTCCATGCTGCTGCATCTGCTTGTATGCCTTCTCACGTCCCTCGGGAGACATGAAGGATTTGGAACGAGCCGTGCGGAGGATGGTTCCTCCCCGGCTAATGATATTACTTACGCTCTCGCTGGTGAAATGCTCTATCTCGCCATTGATCAGACCTTCGAATCCACGATAGATTCCGTAGACATCGAAACCGTTACAGATTGCAGAACGTGTCACAGCGCGGATGGCTGCATTCATACCTGGAGCATCGCCACCTGATGTCAGTATGCCTATTGTCTTAATTGCCATATTCTTTTGAAGTTTAAGAGGTTAAGGGGGGAGGTAAGAGGTTAGTCTTCAAAATCGTAATGATCTAACTTCTTTCCACATGTAGGACAGAAAATCTGTCGTTTCTCGATAATTCCACCACATTCTCCGCAGTGGTAGACTCTTTGTTCTTTCTGTTCAGCCATAAAAAATCTATTTGAATAGTTCGTCAAGAAATGTGTAGAACGCTGGATCTTCGCCCACGATGGTCTTTACTATCTTACCTTCGGGATCGATAATCACTTTCGTAGGATAGCCCTCGATGGCGTAATCTTTCGTTATGCTGCTGTTATCGGGGTTGTAGACATGTTTCCACGTGAGTTCATATTTTTCGATGGCAGCCTTCCACTTATCCTGAGTGTCGTTGCAGTCCACACCAAGTATTTCCAACTTGCTCTTATACTTCTCGTAGTATTTCTTCATGTCAGGAAAGCCCTTGATGCACCATCCGCACCATGACCCCCAGAAGTCGAGGATGACATATTTGCCACGCAGTGACGAAAGACTGAGGTCGGTACCTGCAGGTGTTTTCAACGTAAAGTCGGGCGCCATCTTGCCTGGTGCCACCTTCTGAGCAGCTTCAGCCTGCGCTTTCCGTCTGTCAACCATCGTCTGGATAGCCGAAACGAACTCTGAGAATTTTCCTGTTTTCACTGATGGCGCAAGCAGGTTGATTCCCCCTTCCTTGTCGTCGATGTCCATCAGCAGCGATGCGCTGACATCATTAGCTGGGTTGTTCTTGATAAAGTCCATCTGCAAGTCGTCCACCTTCTTGTTAGCTGCCTGGAACGCTGGCATGACGATTGCTCTGAGAGAATCTGCATTCGCACCGTCTCGTACTTTCTTGCTGAAATCATCGTTGATGGTGCGCATCTCATTAAGGAGCGGATCGGTTTGCTTCACGAGTTTACCAAGATCGGCATAGAACTTCGAACCCGACCACTCTGCATGATTGAACGTACCGGAAAGTACACCCTGCTCGCCTGGAACAACAAAGATGGGTAGTGATCCCAATTCACGAACGGTAATCTCAGCAAAGAGAGCCTTGTCGCCCTTCGCATCGAGATAGAATGTACCATCTTTCACCGCTACAGTATCAATGCGCGAGATGGTTCTTTTTGCGAGGTCCACATAACGGACCATTATCTCACCGTCTTTCAAATCACTCAGTTTAGCTGTCACTGTATGCTGTGCAAAAGCAGCCAGTGTAGTTGCAGCCAACGCTGCGAATGTCATCATTTTTAATTTCATATCCTTGTAGGTTTAACTATGCATTAAAATTTGAACAAATAGTCCTCGAAACAAAAAGAAGAGGACAGGTAAGAACAACGCAGGCAGAAGATTAAGTGTCTTACAGTCGCGAAGCTTCAAGATGGTAATACCACTCGCCATAATGAGCAATCCTCCGACTATCGAAAGCTCGGTGATGAGGTCATCACTTATGGCAGAAGCCGATATTTTGGCGGTAAGGTAGAACATGCCTTGCCAACAGAACAATACAGGAGCTGCCAACATTATACCATAGCCGTAAGTGGCACTCAGCACCATCGAGGTCACAAAATCGAGTGTAGCATTGGTGTAAAGATATGTGTTGTCGTCAAGCAGCGCACTGTTGACAGGTCCCAACATGGAGAATGTTCCGATACAGAACAAAAGAATGGCTGTTGAGAGACCTTCCGACAAGCGAGGGCTGTCATCGTTGGCTTTTCGTTTGCGGTCAACCAGACGGTTGAATCGTTCGGAGAGCTTCAACATCGCCCCCACTACCCCGCCTATTGCCATCGAGAGAATGAATAAAACCGGATAATGGCTTTTGGGCATGAAATGAACAAAGGCGTTCAGTCCAAGCGCGATGGAACAAACGCCAAGTGCAATGAACACCACCTCTTGGTATTGTGGACGGATACCTCGTTTCAGGGTCGCACCAATCAAACTACCAAGAATGATGGTTGACGTATTTACAATAGTGCCCAACATGGTTTACACATCCTTCTTGTGATCCGGGCGGGATTCAAACCCGCGACCTTCAGAACCGGAATCTGACGCTCTATTCAGCTAAGCTACCGGACCAGGACTTCCCCGAAGGGAAGTGTATTAATGAGAGTTGAAAGATCAGAGTTTCAAGTCTTGCTTGATGGCTGCAACTGTCTCTTTCGCTGTAGCGACTGCGCCATCGTAGCACTTTGCACATCCCATTTCGCCTTTCACCTCGATATAGAATTTAATCTTAGGCTCTGTGCCTGAAGGGCGAACGGAAATCTTCGTACCATTCTCTGTGAACCACTGCAAAACATTGCTGGAAGCTGGCATGTCGATTGTGCTTTCTACCCCATTCTTCACCATCTTCAGAGTCTTGAAGTCCTTGACACAAGTGACAGGGCTTCCTCCAAGGGTTGTAGGCGGAGTGTTACGGTAGTCTTCCATCATCTGCTTGATTTCGTCTGCACCGCTCTTGCCTGGCTTCACTACCGAAACAGCATCCTGATATGCGAATCCGTACTCGAGGTAGATGTTCATCAACAGGTCGTAGAGCGTCATTCCGTTGTCCTTTGCCCATGCTGCGATTTCGCAGAGCAGACAGATGCTTGCTGGTGAATCCTTGTCTCGTACCTTGTCGAATGGCAAGTAGCCGAAGCTCTCCTCACCGCCTCCGATGTATTTCTTCTCGCCTTCGGATATCTTGATTTCGCGAGCAATCCACTTAAATCCGGTGTAGCAATCACGAATCTCCACGTTATTGCGCTTTGCAATCTCTGCGATGGTTTCCGTTGTCACGATGGTCTTCACCATGAACTCGTTGCCCTTGAGCTGCCCCAGCTTCTTCTTGTTTTCAATAATATAATAGGAGAGCATCAGTGCGGTCTGATTGCCATTGAGGATGCACCACTCGCCCTTTGGATCACGGCACACAACGGCCAAACGATCGGCATCGGGGTCGGATGCGAGGACGAGGTCGGCATTGAGACGGGTTCCGAGTTTCATTCCGAGCGTCATCGCTTCGGAGTTCTCTGGGTTTGGAGAAACAACTGTCGGGAAGTTGCCGTCGATAACCATTTGCTCCTTCACAACATTGATATTCTGGAATCCCCAACTGCGGAGAGCGGCAGGAATGATGACACGTCCGGTTCCGTGCAATGGAGAGTAAACGATGCAGAGGTCCTTCTGACGAAGAATCACATCCTGGTCAACCATAGCCTCATGAACGGCGTTGAGATAGTCGATATCCATCTCGCCTCCTATGATTTGTATGAGGTCGTTGTTTGGCTCGAATTTCACATCATCGATTGTCACTTTGTTTACCTCGTCGATGATACCCGTATCGTGCGGAGACAATACCTGAGCACCATCGTCCCAATATGCCTTGTAGCCGTTGTACTCACGTGGGTTGTGACTTGCTGTGATGTTCACACCTGCCTGAGCGCCTAACTGACGTATGGCAAACGAAATCTCCGGCGTAGGACGCAAGCCCTCAAAAAGGTACACCTTGATGCCATTAGCAGAGAAGATGTCGGCCACGGTCTCGGCAAAAAGGCGGGAATTGTTTCGACAATCATGGCCAACAACCACGGCTGTGTCCGCCTTGCCGGCAAATGCTTTGTTGATGTAGTTGGCAAAACCTTGGGTCGCCATACCAACGATATACTTGTTCATACGATTGGTTCCAGCCCCCATGATACCACGGAGACCGCCTGTACCAAACTCCAGATTCTGATAGAAGGCATCGATGAGCGCGCTCTTGTCGTCAGCATCCAACATTGCCTGAACTTCAGCGCGTGTTTCGGCATCAAAAGAAGGAGACAACCACTTTTGGGCTTCTGCTTCACATTGTTTCAATAAATCCTGATCCATATTATTCTTTTTATAGTTGTGATCAATTAGTTTGCAAAGATAGTGATTTTATTCTAAATAGTGAACGTTTGAAGGGGAAAAATGTATGAATTAAAGAAAAAAGGCTTTTTTTAGGGAAAAATATTTGTTGGATAAATAGGAATCTTCTATATTTGCAGCGTAAAAATCAATTATTAAAATCAAGAAGGTCATGAAAAAACTATTATTTGCTTTTTGCATGCTTACATTCTCATTGGGAATGATGGCACAGGAGGATAAGCCAAAATCAAATTGGATAGTCGGAGAACAGGAGAGCAGTTTTCCCGGACAGATGATCAAATATGCGGTGTGTCAGTCGCCAACCGTCATCAAAGGAGAGAAGGGGGACATCACAGTGTCGCTCAACGTCATGGAATTCCGCGGCAACACAAGCTATTTCTTCAAATCGACCGGCGAGGATTTCAAGGTGGACTACAACGTAACGCAGCGCGTGCTGCTTCAGGTTGACGACGAGAGCGAGAACTTCTACGCTCTGGAGGGTTCGAACAACTACACGTCCAACTCGCTGAAATTCCCATCGGGTTCGTACCAGAACAAATTCAAGAAATTGCTGAAGAAGGGCAAGAAGCTGAAGGTGGAAATCGAGTTTGCGAACGCTGGTACGCAGAAGATTGAATTCAATATCGAGGGTCTTGATCCTTCTTATATTAAATAAGGTATCACGACTTAGGGGTAAAGTACAATAAAAGGATTGCCGGAGAAGGGGCAATCCTTTTATGTTTCGTCTGCACTCGGCTTGTCGCTTACAAAACTGTAGACGGCATATCCGATGAGCGCTACTCCGATGATGGAGGCATAGATCCATATCTCGGGGCCTTCGATCGAGCCGCATGCCGAGACGAGGAAAACGGCTGCGAGCACAAACGAGAGGATGGTCTTTACTACGTTTTTCTTAAGCATAGGCTGCGATACGTTTGCGGATATAATTCTTGGAATAGACGACAATGAGCGTGACGGCAACTGCCCCTGCGTAGCAGACAAAGTCCATCATGTCGGCTGTGCCGGTCAGTCCCCACCACACTTGCGCCAGTTCGGAGCCGAAAGCGATGGCTGGCATGATGAGATACCACACGCACGACATCTTGTCGAAACGGTTCCAGATAGCGTCGACGAGGAGCAGATAGGAGAGCAACCACAAGCCGTCGGGCAGGTTGTAGCGGACCCAGTATGGCATGTTCAGACTGCTACCCCACTCTCTCAGGCTATTGACCCACGGACCTGCATGCTCGTAGAGACGGAACATGTTGAGCTCCGTCGACCTGAACGTAAGGTATAGAAAACCCTCCGCGAGGAAGAGTACTAATGCTAATACCAGTTCTATCCTTCTTGCCTTGCTTTTCAGCAACTCACGCATTGATTTGTGTCTTAAAACAGGGCAAAGATAGTAATTTTTCGTGAAATACTGATGCGTTTGCAACGTAAAGTTTCAAGAAATCGGCTTTTTTCAGTGTTCGCTCAATGGATTTCACATATTTTTTGTATCTTTGCAGTGAATTTAGGCATTATCCGACGAATATCTCGTCATCGATGAATATCAAATAATCAGAAAATATATGACAACGGAATTAAACGAACAAGAGATTCAGCGGCGCCAGAATATGCAGGCGATGAAGGAGATGGGCATCAACCCCTACCCTGCTGCTGAATACCCGACCAACGCTTTTTCAACCGACATCGTGGCTGAGTTCAGCGATGAAGCCACGGAGTTGAGACAGGTTTGCATCGCTGGGCGCATGATGAGCCGGCGTATCATGGGAAAGGCGTCCTTCATCGAGTTGAAAGACTCTAAGGGACGCGTACAGGTGTATGTGACGCGCGACGACATATGCCCGGAGGAGAACAAGGATATGTACAACGTGGTATTTAAGAAGCTGCTGGACTTGGGCGACTTCATCGGGGTGAAGGGCTTTGTTTTCCGGACGCAGACGGGGCAGATCAGCGTTCACGCGCAGGAGCTGACGGTGCTGTCGAAGAGCTTGCGCCCGTTGCCAATCGTTAAGTACAAGGACGGGGTGGCCTACGACGCGTTCGAGGACCCTGAGTTGCGCTACAGGCAGCGCTACGTTGACTTGATTGTGAACGAGGGGGTGAAGGAGACGTTCGAGAAACGCACGAAGGTGATCTCGACGTTGAGGAAGGTGCTCGACGATGCGGGCTACACGGAGGTGGAGACGCCGATCCTGCAGTCGATTGCGGGCGGCGCGACTGCGAGACCGTTCATCACGCACCACAACAGCTTGGACATCGACTTGTACATGAGAATCGCGACCGAGTTGTACTTGAAGCGGTTGATCGTGGGCGGTTTTGAGGGCGTGTATGAGATCGGCAAGAACTTCCGCAACGAGGGAATGGACCGTACGCACAATCCAGAGTTCACGTGCATGGAGCTGTATGTCCAGTACAAGGACTACAACTGGATGATGGGGTTCACGGAGCGCTTGTTGGAGACCATCTGTGTTGCTGTGAACGGCACGACGGAGAGCGTGGTTGACGGCAAGACAATCTCATTCAAGGCGCCGTACCGCCGTTTGCCCATCCTTGATGCGATCAAGGAGAAGACGGGCTACGACTTGGACGGCAAGAGCGAGGAAGAGATCCGCGAGGTATGCCGCGCGCTGAAGCTTGAGGTTGACGAGTCGATGGGTAAGGGAAAACTGATCGACGAGATCTTCGGGGAGTTTTGCGAGGGCACTTTCATCCAGCCGACGTTCATCATCGACTATCCGGTGGAGATGTCGCCGTTGACGAAGATGCACCGTAGCAAGCCGGGGCTGACGGAACGCTTCGAGCTGATGGTGAACGGGAAGGAGCTGGCGAACGCGTATTCGGAGCTGAACGACCCGATCGACCAGGAGGAGCGCTTCAAGGAGCAGATGCGCCTGGCGGACAAGGGCGACGACGAGGCGATGATTATCGACCAGGACTTCTTGCGTGCGCTGCAGTACGGCATGCCGCCGACGAGCGGCATCGGAATCGGTATTGACCGCCTCACGATGCTGATGACGGGCAAGATGGCCATCCAGGAGGTGCTGTTCTTCCCGCAGATGAAGCCGAGGAAGGCGCAGGCTTCCGACAACGAGGCGGAGGAGGCCGAGGCCTAGGGCTTGATGGGCCTAATGGGCAATATGGGCTTAATGGGCATAAAAAAGGAATCTGCCAAATTCAGCAGAAGCAACGCGAAAGCGAAGCAAGCTTCCGACAGCGAGGCGGAGGAGGCCGAGGCATAGGGCTTGATGGGCCTAATGGGCGCTATGGGCTTTATGGGCATCATGGAGGCATCGGCCCGCTTGGGCTGAAGCATTGCGAAAGCCGCGGAGGGCTCTCCCACCCTGTCGGGCTTTACAGAACTTATTTACGAAGAATCATTAATCATCTAAGATATGCAGTTTAACAGTTGCGGAAAAGTTGCCATCATCGGCGGAGGCAGTTGGGCGACGGCCATGGCCAAGATCGTGCTCAAGCACGAGGAGAGAATCAATTGGTACATGCGGCGCGACGACCGCATCGAGGAGTTCAAGCGATTGGGGCACAACCCGGCGTATCTGACGGGCTTGCACTTCGACACGGACCGCATCGATTTCTCGTCCGACCTGAACAAGATCGTGAAGGAGTCAGACACGCTCGTGTTCGTCACTCCATCGCCCTATCTCAAGGGCCATCTGAAGAAACTGAAGACGAGCATACGCGAGAAGCTCATCGCCATTGCCATCAAGGGATTGGTGCCGGACGACAACATTACCATCTCGCAGTATTTCCAGCAGGCGTTCAACGTGCCGGAGGACAATATCACGACCATCGGCGGTCCGTCGCACGCCGAGGAGGTGGCGATGGACCGTCTGTGCTACCTCACGGTGGGGTGCCACAGCATCGACAACGCGCGGACGGTGGCTGAATTGCTGACGAACCGCTTTGTGAAGACGTCGGTGAGCACCGACATCGAGGGCATTGAGTACAGCTCGGTACTGAAGAACGTATATGCCATTGCGGCGGGCATCTGCAACGGTCTGAAGTATGGCGACAACTTCCACGCGGTCTTGGTGGCGAATGCGGTGCAGGAGATGGACCGTTTCCTGCAGAGCGTGGAGCGGCGCGACGACCGGAAGGTGATCAATACGGCCTACCTCGGCGACTTGCTCGTGACGATGTACTCCAACTTCTCCCGCAACCGCACCTTCGGAACGATGATAGGCCGCGGCTACTCTGTGAAAACGGCGCAGCTAGAGATGGAGATGATTGCCGAGGGCTACTACGGCACTTACTGCATGAAGCAGATCAACAAGAAGTACCACGTCAACATGCCTATCCTCGATGCCATGTACAACATCCTCTACGAACGGATCTCGCCCACCGTGGAGATTAAAATCCTGAGCGACTCTTTCAGATAACAATCAAAATACAACGAACTATGAAACTCGAAATCAACAAAGCAACACAATTCCTTGCCGAAGGAGCAGTGGAATCATACGCAGCTGGCGTGAAGGCTGCGCAACAGGCGCTGGAGGACGGTACTTGTGCCGGCAGCGACTTCCTGGGATGGCTGCACCTGCCATCGAGCATCACGCCTGAATTCATCGAAGAAATCAACGATACTGCAAACACATTGAAAGCCAACTGCGATGCCATCGTCGTGGCAGGTATCGGCGGTAGTTATCTCGGTGCCAAGGCCGTGATTGCTGCGTTGGACGATAACTTCACCTGGCTCAAGCCATCGAGCGCTCCACGCATTCTCTTTGCTGGCAATAATATCAGCGAGGACTATCTCACGGAGCTTATTGAGTATCTTAAAGGTGTGAAGTTTGGTGTCATCAATATCTCGAAGTCGGGAACCACTACCGAGACCGCCATCACGTTCCGTCTTCTCAAAAAGCTTTGCGAGGAGCAAATGGGGAAGGAATGTGCAAAGAAAGTCATCGTTGCGATAACTGACGCGAAGAAAGGTGCTGCGCGGACATGTGCCGACAAGGAAGGCTACAAGACATTCGTCATTCCTGACAACGTGGGCGGACGCTTCTCCGTTCTTACTCCCGTTGGTTTGCTGCCGATTGCCTGTGCAGGCTACGACATCGCTCAACTGGTCAAGGGTGCTCAGGATATGGAGCGCGAGTGCGACATCAACGTTCCGATGGCCGAGAATCCGTGTGCTGTATATGCCGCCGTGCGCAATGCGCTCTATGCGTCAGGCAAGAAGATTGAGATTCTGGTGAACTACCAGCCGAAGCTCCACTTCATGAGCGAATGGTGGAAGCAGCTTTACGGCGAGAGCGAAGGTAAGGACAAGAAGGGAATCTTCCCTGCGAGCGTGGATTTCTCGACCGACCTGCACTCTATGGGGCAATGGATTCAGGACGGCGAGCGTACCATCTTCGAGACGGTGATATCGATTGACAAACCTAACTCATCGCTCACAGTTCCGACGGACAACGAGAATCTCGACGGACTGAACTTCCTCGCCGGCAAGCACATAGACGAGGTGAATCACAAGGCAGAACTGGGAACTCAGTTGGCGCATATCGACGGCGGTGTGCCCAACCTGCGTATCTCTATTCCGCAACTTGACGAATATAATCTCGGCCAGTTGATTTACTTCTTCGAAAAGGGATGTGGCGTGAGCGGATTGCTGCTCGAGGTCAATCCGTTCAATCAGCCAGGCGTGGAGGCATACAAGAAGAACATGTTTGCCCTGCTCAACAAGCCTGGTTACGAAGCTGAGAGCAAAGCCATTCAGAGCAGGCTGTAAAGTATAACGCTGTTGCCGGAAATACCGGAAGCAGTAGGACGACGCCGACCACGATGCTTACTAAGCATGATGGTTGGCGTCTGCTGTTTATGTCGGTTAACAGCAATCCTTTTCTCGAGGACTACCGCGACTTTGCTGAGAGTATACTTTTACGGAGCTGAAAGTATACTTTTACGGAGCTCGAAGTATACTTTTACGAAAGTGGGGATATAGCAAGAAAAAACTAAAGCAAAAAGCGGACAAATCTAAACCAACTGGTTTTCGATCGTAAACTAACTGGTTTTCGTTCGTAAACCAACTGGTTTAGATTTCTAAGGATATAGCAAGAAAATTCTAGGGTAATAACGGCAGCACCGCAAAGGTGCGGATGCTACAAAATCTTGAAACGGGCAAACTTCAGCAAGAGTTGCTTCGTTCCGGCGTTCTGGAACTGGACGGTGGCCTTCATGCTATCGCCCTGACCTTCGACTTTCAGTACCTCGCCGATGCCGAACCGCTCGTGCTGGATGCGCTGACCTGCTTGGAGAGAATAGTTGCCGGGCGAAGCTGCCGAGGCAGGTGTGCTGACCGATGGCGCCACGCGTGTGAAGCCTGTCGGCGGTTGCTGCTCCACGGGCTTTGGCTGCCAGGCGGTGCGCGATGGCTGAACAGGCTGCTGCCGCCAAGCATCCACCGACGACTTCTGCTTGGTCCACGGCAATTCCACATTGCTGCTACGGCGCGACATCGAGCCGCCTGCGAAACGTACGTACTTAGGGTCTATGTCGCTGAGGAAACGGCTGGGGAGCGCAAACTCCATCCGCCCGAAGTGGAACCGGCTCTTAGCGTAGGTAATGATGCAATGGCGCTGGGCGCGGGTGATGGCCACGTAGAACAGGCGGCGTTCCTCCTCCACTTCGCGCGGATTACCCGCCGACATCTGGTTGGGGAACAAGTTCTCTTCCAGTCCGACAACGAATACCACGGGAAACTCAAGTCCCTTGGCCGAGTGAATTGTCATCAGTGTCACCTTCGACTCGTTGCCCGACTTGTCGGTGTCCATGTCGCTGAGCAACGACACTTCGGCAAGATAGTCGCTGACGGAAACGGCTGTGTTGCCTTCTTCCATGCGTGAGGCGACGAAATCCTGCAAGCCGTTCATCAGCTCCTCCACGTTCTCCTGGCGCGAAAGGTTCTCGGGCGTAGTGTCGGCAAAGATGTCGCGCATCACGCCACTCTCCTTGATAATAAACTGTCCTGCCACGTCGGCACTTTCGTCGGCGGCTTTCGTCATGAACGTGCTGACCAGCTGCACGAACTCGGCAAGCTTGGTGTAGGTTGTTTTCGATACGGCAAGCTGATAGCGGCCCGGTTCGCAGAGCACTTCCCACAGACTGACGCCGTGGTTGGTTGCCGCCTCGACCACCTTGGCAAGCGTAGTCATTCCGATTCCCCGCGCAGGGTAGTTGATGACGCGCTTCAGTGCCTCCTCGTCGTGCGGATTGACAGCTAAGCGGAAGTAAGCAATGATGTCCTTGATTTCCTTGCGCTGATAGAACGACACACCGCCGTACACTCGATACGGCAAGCCCTGCTTCATGAGGTTTTCCTCGAACAGACGGCTCTGCGCATTCGTGCGATACAAAATTGCAAAACTACTATACTCAAGCCCCTCGTGCTGGTGCAGCTCCATGATGCGCCTGATGACAATCTGCGCTTCCTCAACGTCGCTGTAAGCCTCGATCACCGGCAGCGGCTCGCCCAGCTCCAGCTTTGAGAACACATTCTTGTAGATTTGCCCCGCGTTCTTATGTATCAGACTGTTGGCAGCATTCACGATGGTCTGCGTCGAGCGGTAGTTCTGCTCCAGTTTGAACAGGCGCGTACCAGGGTAAAGCTCCTGAAACTTCAGGATATTGTCGATGTTTGCCCCGCGGAACGAGTAGATGCTCTGCGCGTCGTCGCCTACCACACACACGTGCTGGTTGTGCTGTGTCAACTGCTGCACGATGCGGTGCTGCGCGTAGTTCGTATCCTGATACTCGTCCACCAACACATAGCGGAAACGCTCCTCGTACTTACTCAATATGTCCGGACACTGGTCGAACAAGCGGAACGTATAGAGCAAGATATCGTCGAAGTCCATCGCGTCGGCATTACGGCAACGGTCGCAATACCTTTGATATATCTGACTCATCGCCGGCATCCGCGCATTCAGGTCGCGCTGAGCGCAATAACGGTCGAGTGCGTACGCTGACGGACCTTTCAGCGCATTCTTAGCCTCGCTGATACGTCCGGCCACCGTGCCCGGCCGATACGTTTTGTCATCAAGCTCCATCTCCTTGATGATGGACTTCACCAAACTCTTGCTGTCGGCCGCGTCGTATATCGTGAAGTTCGGCGAGAAACTGCGGTCCCCCTCTCGCAACGTTGGAATCCGGTCGTGCTCCACCCGCAAGATGCGCAAGAAGATACTGTGAAACGTTCCCATCCATAGATACCGAGCACGCTCCTCCCCTACGATCCGCGCAATACGCGCCTTCATTTCGTTCGCCGCCTTGTTAGTAAACGTCAGCGCCAGAATTGACCACGGCTCGTAGCCATGCTCCAGCAAGTACGCAATCTTGTAAGTCAACACACGCGTCTTACCAGAACCCGCACCAGCCACAACCAACGAAGCGCCGTCGCAATACTCAATCGCGGCGCGCTGCGGCTCATTGAAAGAATCAATCAGATTATCAAACATAACACGATTCGGGGAAAGCCGTTCTCAAACTGACTACTTAGGAAGAACCACCTTAGGAACAGGCAATTTCGGAAGAGCTATATCATGAAACTCCACCGCCTTCGGCAACTTCACATACTTGCGGTTTACCACCGTCTTGATATACGCATCCTTCTGTTGCTTCATTACCAGCTTCCCCTCCGACCACGTCAGCTCCACATTCTGAGAGTCGCTCCCGTTGTCGCAAGAAGCACGGAACACAGCCTTATCCTTTTCCACACTGATCACTTTCAGTATCACCCACATCCCATTCGTGTTCCCGTTGATGTAACCGTAGCACATCTCGTCGTCCATCCCAGGTACCGCCACAGAGTCGGCATACAAGTTCAGCACCATCTGCATCTTGTATTCGTCGTTCACAAAATGCCCTTTGAACACCTGCGCAGCAGCAAACGTAAACACGCCCACCGACAGCAAGACCAATAAAATTATCCTTTTCATCATCATAAACCCAAATTAAATATCGTTACCAATCAAATTCTGTAAATACATCACGGAACAGTAATCGAATAAGGATACAACGTAGCATTGTAAGCACACCGCTGCGCAAGTATCCGATTCGAGTCGGTCACTTCCGTCGTGCTAAGGCCCAGATTCGTCAGCTCATAATCCGAGAAACGATGAGTAGCACCGTTCCCAACTACACTGACGCCATACATCGGCGCAAAAAGCATCTGAAACCAAGTACACGCAGCTATATAACGACCCACACCAAACGACAGATGAATCCCGTCGCGCGTCAGTTCCGAAGCATCCATCAGCGACGTATTCCGCGCATTCTGTATCGCCGTGCCAGTAGGAATCATCAAGTCGATACCATCCTTCTCGACCACCGAACGCGCCGTCGTTGCCACATCGCGCCAATACTCCTCGCCCCAGCGCTTGCTGTGCTCATAGAACGACGCATACGACCACGACATGTTAAAGCCAATCGTCACGCCAGGGTTCGTACACGTGGACAAAATCACGTCCACCAACTGATGCGAATACGGGAAGATGGTCGAATAATTCCCCGACGACGACGACACCTGCTGAATCGTCACCACGGTCCAGTCCTGAGCAAGCAACTGCGCCAACGTCCCCGACGACACCTCCATCTCGTAGTCGCCGACAACCCTCTTCAAATTGACGACCTTGTTGAACTTGTAGGTATCAACCCAGTCGCGCAACGAGGCACCCGACTGCGTCGCAGTATAGACGCAGCACTTCCGCGAGTCAATCCCCGCTCCCATCACAAGCTCGCCCAGATAAGCAGTGGCATCGTCCGTAAAACTGTTACCGATGCTGAGGATTTTCAACGTATCGCCACCCGTCGGCGGATAAGCATTATTCCTATAATAAGGGTAAGGACCGTCGTAAGTCACCTCCTCATCGTCAGACGAGCACGACACAAGCGTCATCGACAACACGCCCACGCCGACCGAACCCGCCGCAAGCGTCGACGACAACACACCAACGACCACCGACTTCAACACTTTCTTGTCAAACCACTTCAACTTCACCTTATCATAGTAATACGACCATAACAAAGGCACGCCCACGCCAATGCAGAAATAGATCACCCACCAGAAAGTCCGCGAGAACTCCTTGATTGCCGGGAAACTCGCCAAACGCTCGATCGGCAAGCCGTAGATGAGGATAATCGCCATCGACACAAGCTTCAACGCAACAAAATGCCACGTCAGCACGTTAAACGTCTTCCCGCCCGTGAAGCACAAGAAATCGACAATCTTCCCCGAATGCTGCGCAATCTTCTCCCCGACCCCGAACAGCATCAACGCACCGGCAATGGCGCAAGCCGAGTAGGCGAAAACCTCCCAGCCACGATACGACACCATGTCGCTGTGCCAGAAAAGGCTCACGAAGAACACCGTCACGACCGACGAGACAATATACCACCATTTCCCGGCCCATTTCCACTCGCCCAAGCGGTAGCAATGCCCCACCGTGATGAAAAAGGCGGCCAAAAACAGGTGGCTGTTGATCCCGACATACTTCACATACCAACCCGTGTACGCCAGAACCGTCGCCAGCAATAGCCACACCAACGCCGACACATACCTATTCTTCAACACCTTCAACCCCACGTAAAACAACAACGACCCAAAGAACAAGTCATGAAGAAACCAGTAGCCGCCGAGCAAAGTATCGTGTCCCTGCATCGCAACGACGATTGCCCCGCCATGCAGCAACATCTCCGTCCATCCATAGGGGACGACCGAGGCCTCCCCCACCATCATCCCCGGCTCATAGAAATGAATCTTGAAAAAGAAATTGTGCAAAATCAAGAAAACCAACGACCATTTCACATATGGCCAATAAATACCCGTCACACGACGGGAAAGATACTTTGAACCATCAGTAAGATACTTCGTCTTAAAGCAATACCCGCTCATTACAAAGAATAACGGCATACGCATAAGAAGCAAGAAATCATTTAAAATGGGGAAAGAGGAAGTGTGACCTAACACCATCAGTATGATTGTTAAGCCTTTAGCTATAGAAACTCCGAGGTTCCGTGTCTCACTTCCCGCATTTGTAACCATACTTCGGTTCATTACTTTTTAATCAACATTGCCTGAGCCTGCTTGATAAAAAACTTCATATACACCATTGGCCTGCATGTCCAGATTCCGAGCTTCTTACAAGCGTCCAAGTCCTCCTCCGCTCCAATGATTCGCGCTCTGATATTCTGAGTACTGACACCGCCCATTCGCATAGTCACCATATCCTTATGTAAATACTTATACGGGATTTTGTATTTATAAAACAAACGGGCTATGATCTCGAAATCCGCGCTTATTCTATAATTCGATTTGTAAAGTCCATATTTTTCATATACAGAACGGCGGAGATATAATGACGGATGGGGAGGCATATAACCCAGACGTACCATCCAGGGACGAAAAAGGCATCCAGAATAATAACGCACCTTCTTCTCGTCATCAATCTTTACGAAATGAACGTCACCATAAACAGCATCGACATCCGAAGAAAACGCATGAACAATATCCTCAAGCACTTCTGGAGTCGTATAAAAATCATCGCTATTAAGAAGGCCTATGATATCTCCAGTACAACGACTTACGCCTTTATTCATCGCATCATATATTCCTTTATCGCGCTCTGAAATCCAATGCATTCTTCCCCCAAAAATCGGTTCATATTTGCGGACAATATCTAACGTTCCATCTGTCGAGCCACCATCTATGACCCAATATTCTATCTCCTTAAATGTCTGATTCAGAACAGATTGAAAAGTTCTTTCTAAAGTTTTTGCGCTATTATACGTAGCAGTTATTATTGAGATTATCATTGCCTTCTAACTATTCAGGGGACAAAGTTACATCTTTTTATTCAATCAACAAAAAAATGCACCCAAAAAGGGTGTATTGTAACGTATATTGACACCAAAACTTTCCTTTTTTCTTTTCAACAAATAGAATTATTGGTGTCCGCTAATAGTTGAAAATCGATAAAGTAAGCCCACCTCCATACTTCATATCCTTCTTTCTTAGCGGACAGTCAATATTATAATAGTTTATAGTTTAGAGTGAACCCCAAAGGGATGAAGACAGCTATGAGTTAAGACTTTAGTTGTTAGAAGTCCATTGTCTGAATGGCAAAAGACGGGCAGCTAATTCAAAAGGGAAAAGCAGTTAATTCAATAGGGAAAACGAATTAGCTGAAAAGGGAAGTTGCCTTTAGTCATCCGGTCGGATGACTAAAGCCATCCAATCGGACGGCTAAAGGCGGATGACCGTCTGCCTTTAGCCGTCTACCCTCGAACTTATAATAATGGAATGGGAATAGTATGCGTAATTACACTACAAAGATACAAAAATAATTCTCCTTTTCCAAATAATTTGTAAAGAATTTTTGTGCTACCACAAAAACTATTACTAGACAGCAATGCAATTAAATATTGAATCTACTCATTCTTTAAATCGGTCGAAAGGGATGAGCGGTGACAGGGGAAATAAGTCACTCTCGAGAACATTGAGGGTAGGCCTATCTTTCAATGGGACTCTTCGGTTCCTTTCCACTTATACATTCTCACCCAGTCAACATCCATATATGCAGGAAAAGTTTTTGGATCAACATGTCCTACCCATGAGCCTCCCACCTGCATATCCATCATCAAATACATATCTATGCCAAAAGGCCATTGCCCTTCTTCTTCTAAAAAAGGATTCCGGGTATAGACACATGTATCATGACCATTTACACTATAAATAATACGATTTGGAAGAATCTCAACAGCAAAAGTATTCCATTTCTCGAAATTCACATTGGCCTTTATCTGGTGGCCCTTACTTCCTTGCTGTAATGTATAATAAGTATGAATGGTCTGATACGCAAATCTATTTCTGTTCACATATTCCATGATATCAAGTTCTGCATATCCCTTTTTCCTGGTATCATTCTTCCCGTCTTCACGTAAAGTCCAAATAGCAGGCCAGGTACCTTGCCCACCTTTTATCCTAGCTCTCACTTCAATCTTACCATACCCAATAAAGCGTTTTTTATGAGTTGTAAGTCCACCCGTAAGAAATTGAGCTGTATCATTAGGTGCCAGTCCATTGTTTCTGCGGGCAAAAATACGTATTTTCTCTCCACTAACACGATACAGCTTAGCATTGTCAGACCAGTATCTTCCGCAATTATATGGAATCCGTTTCAAAAAAGACCACGAACAAGTATCAATAGAATTACCTTTGAAATCATCCTGCCATACTAACTCATACTCACGTTTTGATTCGGTTTGTGCATTTAAACACGAATACACCAGAAGCAACTCGCAAAGACAAAACAAAAAGACTGACTTATTCATACTTCTTTTCATAATTATTACTCATAATGGGTTAGGAATATACCACGTAACATACACCCAAGAGCACACATGGGAGAGATATCCTGTTTATACATCGAACGTTTCTTCCAAGCATAGTAGAATGCATATAAAGTAGCAAGCCACCAACCGAGAAAACGGCGTGTTGCCCATCCTCGATCGATAAAAAATTTCTTATCAAATCCTTTAAACCACTGAGACTCCTCGCAATCAATCATCGTTGCGACTGTAATTGGGACAAACCATATAGTTAAGCCTGCACGCAAACAATCAATCAGAAATTTACTCTCCTCTTGAGCTCCATGCCCAGTACCAGACCCCATCAGTTCATCAAACCGAATCGCTTTTTCTACAATACTCGCCCTTCGAAATGATATTTGCAAGCTTGAAATATGCAAACACCCTATCAACCCACATTTATAGGCATGGTTCGGATATATACGCTTACTATTATTCACCCCATACCCAAAAGTGTCTGCATTATCTACCTTAAAAGCAATAATATCCGCTTCAGGATAGTCTGCATATGCTTTCAAAACACGCTCTTCAACATCGTGTTGAAATAACTCATCATCATCTGATAGCAGACAGATGTCAGCCCATGCCCTATCAATCGCCATATTACGGCTTTTCGACAGTCCACGTTCTTTGGTATAAATCATTCGCTGGCATCTTTCGCTTGATTGCTCCTCTCGAGATTCATCACATTGATTAACGACTAGTACATCACAGTTGATTTGTGAATCTTTCACAATTTGCATATCTTTACGATGCATGCATGACATCAGTATCTGAAACGTCATAGACCCATCTCCTTTCTTTTTATGTGCTCTATTCTATTCAACATTTCTTTCAGCATCACTTTACGGTCATCTGCATGTCCTGCCAAAACTTTAACGGATTCAACCCAGTAAAGAACACGATAGATGCGTAAAAACTGACGAACTGTTTTATCACGAGAATATCCTTTTTTCTCATTTTGCTTCATTGCCACGTGTAAAAATTTTATCTCATAGTCAGCATCGGGTTGACGTTCTGAGGTTAGGTGCACATAGCGCATAGATTTATCATAACGAAAATGGGGGCCCCATCTATGCATCAATCGCCAATGGATATCATCCTCCTCACCATACATAAAAACAGATTCATCGAATAACCCAACCTCCTCAAACATACTACGACGAACAAAGAAACAAGAACCCGAAAAATACTGCCAACGTGGCATATACCATTCCAACCGATTACATAGTGCTTGAATTAACGTTCGCAGGTAACCATTCATCATATAAGTACACATGAAAGAGTAGTGGCTTTCCATCGTTTCTGTCAACATTTGTTTCACTCCATACATACAAAGCCCTGCATCGGATTCGAATGCTTTCAATGGTTTTGCAAAAAAATGAGACGCCAACCGAACATCCGGATTCATAATCAGGATTAATGGAGCTGTGCTATTACGAATACCGACATTGTTACCTTGACCATATCCTCCGTTATGAGTATTCTTCAGCAAAACGAGATCCTCTCCCCAAAGGCTGCGCAAACATTCGAACATCGAATCTACACCATGACTACCATTATCAACAATAACCAGTTCTATTTCGCTCAATGGTATATCAGCGTACCTTCTGATACTATTGACACAATCATATATATCATGTTCCGAATTATACGTAACTATAATAATTGAAACTTTTTTCATTCTACTCTTAATTTGCGAATCTTCTTTATCTTGTGCTGGATTCTTATGCGATAATCCACTAAATGCAAAGACATTGGAATTTGTCTTGCTATTTTTCGCGGAAGGAATACTTGCAGAAGAAGAGTGGACTTAACTGCCAAAAGAAACAATACTCCAAATATAGGAGAATGCCTTTTCACCACTTGAATCATAGAATGTGCGAAGTCTGCATCTATTCCGTTACTCATAATACGATTATAAAGGAATAGGACTCCAAAAAACAAAGCGCCATCATATTTGTGCCCTTTACTATGATGATACAACTGATAGAACTTTTCAATGGCATAAATTGTGCTCTTCTGATGAGCCTTAGAGGCTATTCTTTTTGATATAGACCCATTGGAGGAATCTATTCTATAACCAATATCAGCCCTGTTTCTGCTATAACCATACTTCAGGCCTTTTAATAGTGTTTGTAAATTAAAATCTGCATCTTGTAACGACAATAATTGTTCATCCCATATTATACCTGCATCACGCAAAGATTGAGTTCTATAAATATTGTTCCATACGACAAATGGCAACAAGCGTCGAGCAAAAGCGTTTATATCATCAGAGTATATTGGATAGCCATACACAAATTCCCCTGCTTTATCATCAAAAACATTTTGACTTATCACACCCGATGGAAAAACCATAAAGTCCAACAATTGATTGGACTCCATTTCACTTACTCGAGTTTCGAGACAATGTGGCAATACATAGTCATCATTATCAAAAAAAATAATATATTTACCTTTTGCCAGTTCCAAACCAATATTTCTGCATGTCTGTGCACCTTTGGGCAAACGATTACGGTGTATTATCTGAATACGAGGGTCTATACAAGACATTTGATTAAGTACAGAGACTGTAACTTGATCAGAGCCATCATCAACTGCCAACAATTCCCATAATTGGAAACTATTAGCCCTAATAGACTCTATCATCTGCCGGGTCAAATCCGCATTATTAAACACAGGCATTACAATAGTTAGCAATATCTTATTATTCATTTGAGATGCTCTCCTTTCTTGAGATATCACTATTCCCATCAACAACATCTTTGGACTTGTACAAATCGGGATAATAATAAATCATAGCAAACAAATAAAAAACAAAAAACACTTTATAAACCTCAAAACACATCATAAACAAAAAGGTGACAACTCCGAGCAATAATAATAGTGCAGTACGATCTAAATAGCTCCATATTCGTTTCATTGCAGCAACACAACATAACAAAAACAAAGCCATTCCAACCAAACCTCCATATATAAGAACAGAGTAAATAAAATTATGAGGGCCTATTGCAAAACTATTCATCTCGGAAACATACCAATCAGCATCAACACGCCCCCATCCGATTATAGGCGACTCTGCGAATTTTTTAGCCGCAGCATCCCACATTTCCGTTCTGTTAGTAAATGTCATATCCTTACCCAAAACATCTTGAATTAAATAAGCTGCAAGTTCATTATTATGCAGTCCTTCACCCTGGAAACAAACAAGGCACTGGAATAGTACATAAAAAGCGAAGAAAACGACTAGGGCATATTTCAATAGTTTTTTGGAAGGGATTAAACACAATAAACTAAATAATATGATATTGGAAATCGAATTCATAGAACCAACCATTAGCAATGTAATGACAGATATTAAAGCAACACCTATCGTATTTAATATCCATTTTTTATTATATGGTGTACATAAAATAGAAGATATTATCGCACACATCATTCGACATCCCATCTGGTTACGATTTCCGCCTAATAAAAAAGAATCAAATTCATCTTCTGCCGCAAACATCCAGTCAGGAAACACAACCATAATCACAAGATTAAGATATACTACCGCCGAGAAGAGTATACATATCGAATACAACAGAGTTTTCCATTGGTTAGAATAATAAGCAAAGATACATAGGAGGCTGAATATTTCCATCACATCGTATAATGCAGTTTTTATATCTGTGCCCTGTATTGTCGTAAATACGACGATCGAAATCATATATATAAACACGGCCAAGCCGTATTGTGACATCTTCATCCCTTTTATATAGAGAACACTTATCACTACAAAGTTTAAACACATTAGGCCAAAGACCAGATATGATATCGGCTGCAAAAAGCCAAACACAGTAAACGTAATTACCATGCGTGTGAAAAGAATTACAGAAAACCATATCGGTAAAACTTTTGTGTTTTTTATGTCAAACTTTAGCGGTATTGTCATGACCATAGACATAAAACTATAACTTAATCAAACGGCCCAGTATATTTTGGAATTCAGAAGTATAAAAACTATTAAAACCTGCAGAGGCAGTAAATGTCATTTCTCCAAAATAAGGTTTACCGGCCACTTCATAGAAATCAACTCGAATTTCGGGGAATCCCTTCGATAAACGAGAAGCGGCCTCCAACATAGCATCCAAGCTATATGGACGAGGTATCGGCTCTTTAGCTAGTATATAATGAGGCAATGACACAGAATACTCAGGATGGAAGTTCCAGTCTAAATCATATACGCCAACCACACAGGATTCTTTTGTCCGATTGTAACATGCCCAAATGTATGCTGGCTTACCATCAAACGACCATATCTTATAATCAACCAAAGAAGTTGACTTAATCGGTTGTTTTGTATTGTCAAGTAATTGCTCTGCAATGATACATGGAACTATTTTATCATAATGAGGTTCTCCCATCGAACGGCCAAACTTAGAACCAAGCAAGCGCGTAAATTCAGCAGTCCAAAAAACAGTATCTAAAGACTGTTTATCTATACAGATTAAAGCATCGCCGCTACCATGATTTGTTTTCATTACGAATTGGTTCGGCAACTTATCCCATTCGATATCTTCTGCTTTATCCCACTTGCCAATCAATGGCACCAACATATTCTCAAAGCCACAATTCGCAACATACTCCCGAACCCTGTACTTATCTGCTAATTCCGACCACCTTGATGTATCACCATAAAACTTTAACCAGTTTATCTTCTCGTCAAGGCTCTGTGGTTTTTTCCAATTCAAAGACTTCCCCGTCGAACGACGATAATGTATGCTAGCCAATGTCTTCGGCGAGATTCTTCCTAAAAAGGTATATACTAAATTCCAAAAAAATTTCATTATCACTTTCATCGTTCTTTTCTTTTAATGATTTCACGTATAGTACAACGTTCTTGCCTACACAACGATACATACCAGATAACAGGTAAACATAGAATGGCAGAGACAATCAAAGTATAAACAAATCTATACTCAATGTCAATGAACTGTGTAAATATAAAACAAGTCATTATTAACATCAAGACAGGTAAAACAACACGCATACAAACATGTCCAACGAAATGTCTAATTGACAATCCTGCTGTATATTTCAAGAATGGCAAACGCAAACATGCACAAAGAATTTCCACCCCAAGATAACAATACATTGTACTCTCAGCGGGGAGTCCTTTCACCAAACAAAACCACGCAAGAGGAAGAGTCAGAAGTTTAATCGTATTTATTACTAAAGAATAATTTCGTATTTTCCCTATTGCCTGATTAGCGATTCCCAACCCAATAGTTACTTGGTCAATTAATGCCGCAATCAATACATATCGACAAAAAACGGCAGAATAATCTGGAACATTCTTAAGCCAACAATTTAAAATATAAGGCATCTCCCATACAAGCGGGATAACCACTATAGCCATTAACAAAAAAGCAAACTTGCTTGCTGACTCAGACTTTGACAACATCAAATTGCGATTAGCATTACCTTCCGACTTTACTATTTGAGGACTCATAGCATTTTGGACAGACTGTGCAATGAATTGTACAGCTCCTGTAACCTGTATGGCGATTCCGTATGCACTATTAATGACCTCTCCAAAGAAATGGTTCAATACAACAGCCAATCCTTGTGTACGTCCAACGATACAACCTGTACTATAAATCGTCCATCCTGCAAAACTGCTCATCTGTCGCATCATTTTTGAATCAAATCTTCGTGGGATGAGGCAGCATTCTCTATATTTTAACACTCCATACCCAGCTAAAGCTATCAAGTTTAGTATTGCTATTCCTGTTACAATTAATGCATAAACAATAAGACGGTTGGAGGAGATATTATAAAGCATGAATACCAAACCCAATTTTAACCCCCCATCGAAAACATCAACAATTGAAATAAAAACAATATTCTCTCTTGCTATATACAACGCCCTGTATGGAGCAGTGATAAACGAAACAAACAGAGACATCACTAATATTATATATACAGCATTTGCATCCCCTAGGCGCGATGCATCAATATTTAAAAAGCCAGAGTTGAAAATCAATGGTCGTACAAGAACGAACACAAACACCAAAAGGATACCCCACAAATAATGAAGTAGCAAACCCGTTGAAAACATCCTGCAAACACCGTCATCATCGTCTTTCCCATAAAGAAAAGACAGATGACGCTGAGTAGAAACAACCATTGCATTAGTAATAAAGCCTAACATAGCAATCACTCCTCCAACCAAAGAGAAGATACCATAATCAGACTCACCCAAAGCGTCAAGTACAATACGGACAGAATAAAAAGACAAAACAATATTCAATATTGAACGAATATTCTGCGCCAGAGTGTTAACTATTACACGCTTCGAGGAACTCATTGCAAGATAGAATAAAAAGGTTTACACAATAAAACAGCAAGCAGGTTCACCGCATGACTTATACTTTAAACATATCCACTATATGTCCTTTTAATACAAATAGAGACGTTACTATAACAGAAAGGAATAACATACCTATTACAAACACCATACGCTTAGGACCTGTTGGTTTTATAGGAACGGAAGCCCCTTGCAACACAGTAAATGCAGGAACTTTTTCTTGCAATTTAGATTTGGCTGCCTCGAGTTGAGCTTTCATTGCAGTATACGTCTGATACTTTAATGACATATCATTTTCCAACTTATCACGTTCGGATATATATGCCTGCAATATAATGTCTTTATGTGTATCCGAATAGTCACTGTACTTTGCTAATGCCATTTCATATTCTTGTTTTGCATTATCAAGTAATTGCTGATAGTGATCCACATCAACACGAGCCTTCTCTGTACGATAATCAATAATAAATAGCTGAAGCTTCATTCTAACGGAGTCCGCAATTGTTGCAGAAATAAGAGGATCCTGATCAGTAACAACAATACTAATCACATTTGTCTTTTTATCAATATTACACACTATAAGATCTTTCATTTTTTCTATAATCCTCACTTGATTACGAGACAAAATAAATGATTTTGAATTTATCTCCTCTTTATTACTTCCAACAACATCAATAGGAGGTGACATTAGATTATTAAATTTGACAATCAGCCAGTTGAAGGGAACTTTCCAAATTGCTTTCTTCTGATGTTTTTCAAGATAATCATAATACGTTGTATTTATCTCCCCATCAAGGCTCTTAATTTTAATATCAAATAGTTGTACCAAGAAATCATTTGATTCAAACAATTCTGGATACAACAAGGGAAATATTGCATCACTCGACTCCATATTACCAATATCGAATCCTAAAGAAGAGGCAATAGAACCTAAAGCACTTCCTGTTGTTGCATTAGATGCTTCGGGAGCCAACTTAACGACACATGTATATGTTCTTGGGACACAGAGTATCAAAGCACTTGCAACAACAAATGTCACAACTAGGACAATCCCAAAAAGCTTTTTGCGCTGCAATAACAGGCTTATGAGTATGCGCAAATCGATTACATCGTTTTTCTTATCGTCCATCATACACAAAAGTACATTTCTATTTTAAGATATTTGCAATTGTTGCGACAACAGCTGCAATAGAAGCAGATGAAGAACCTATACTAAGAATTTCTGCTGTTGACAATTTGTTCTTGTTCTTCTTCGATGGCACTACTATCTGACATCCCGGCTGAATGACAGAACTGGAATGATGAGACAACAATTGCGCAGAACCATTCATATAGATAGCATATACTCGTTTTTTGCGGGCATTATCACCATAGCCTCCAGCATGCTTAATGTAATAATTCAATGACTCACCTTTCTTATAACTGATGGTCACAGGGAACATTACATCGCCAACAATTTTAACAGAAGCAGAATACTCTGGGACGACTAATTTATCACCCGGGCGGAGTGTGATATCTTCTCCACCTCCTGGATTACGAAGGGCCTCCTCCAAATCAACAGGAATGGAGCCGATTCCTGTCAAGTTCATTTTCATTTCAAGTAATTCCTCACCTTGTTCAAGGCTGAAACTCTGTTTATTGTCTTTCATGGCCTCTTCATACAATTCAATTTGAGATGCACGTAGAGATGCTTCCTGTTGCTTACGCTCTTCTTCAGTCAATGTACGTTCGATATGGGCACCTTTAGCATAGGCTATCTTTGATAATCCTCCAGCAGCTTGTATCAGGTCGCTCAACTTATAATCTCGATTAGTAATCAAGTAATTGCCTTCGAAGTTCACACAGCCTATCACCGAGACTGTCTCCATTGTCGAATAAGTTGGACTCTTACGTACCACAACTACATCAAATGGCTGCAGTACAAATCCCTGTTCTCCGTCTATGACAAAACCATCACGGAGTGCAAACGAATAGGTTTCGGATGTTTCGTCGATATATTCCAATGACTTGGGATCGAAATGACGACGGAACACATCAACCTTTGACAATGATGCTGCATCAGTTAGACCACCAGCTTGCAATACAATATCTTCAAGCGTTGTATTGTCTGCATATTGATATGTTCCAGGATATAAGACCTCGCCTGAAATAGAGATGGTTTTACTTGTCACATCTTCCTTTCGGCTATGGATATATAATACATCATTTTTCTTGAGAGGAATATCGGGCATACTTCCATCAAGCAGACCTTTTACATTGACAGGTATCACTTCAAGCGTCATATCATCACGTTGACGATGCATCACGGCTCTATTCAGAAATGCATCATCGCGTACACCTTCGGCTGCAGCGATAAGGTCGCGCACACCACTGATACTCCCACCCATCTGATACATGCCAGGATGATAGACGGCTCCTCGGATTTCTACCATATTCGAGTAACGCTCCACAACAGAATCTACATAAATAGAATCTCCGTCGTTCAGATTAAAGCCATTCATGTCGAATTCACCTATGGTATGAATGGAATACTCTGCCCCACTCTTTCGAATCAGTCTTACACTCTTCTTGTAGGCGTCGCCCGTGAATCCACCTGAATAACTAAGGATGGTTGACACACTCTCCGAACTCTTCATCTCGTAGAACATCGGTCGCTTAACCTTTCCCTTTATTCTGACCAAACAATCGTACGAACCTACAACGATGATATCATTGTCCTGCAAGCGGACATCACCACTGGAATTACCATTCAAGATATAGTCATAGACGTCAATCGAAGCAATCTGACGACCTGCGCGATATACCTTAATATCACGCAAAGTTCCGATATCGCTGATACCACCTGCTGTATATAGTGCATTGAATGCTGTAGAAAGCGAATTCAAAGTATATGTGCCAGGCATCTTCACCTCACCCATCACCTGTACAGTTATAGAACGAGTATCGCCTACCGTCAAATTGATCTGCGAACCTTGATAATATCTGCCTAAACGTGATTTCAAAGCCCCATTGGCTTGTGCCACAGTCAGTCCAGCCAACTTCACAGGCCCGATGCCTTCAATTGTTACGGAACCATCAGGCGAAATTGTGCCTTGGAAAGTCTCTTGAGAGGCTCCCCAAACATCGATAATTACGTCATCACCGGCTCCCAATCGATAGTTTGCAGGTGTAGCGATATTCATGTTTGGTTGGAAAGACAATTGAGGGTTATTGAACAGGTTACGTCCGAACACCTGGTCTTCACTTCTCTCCAACTGACGATAGTAGGCCAGCGAATCCAGGTCGAAAAACTCCACTGCCTCGTTCATCAACTGCTCCTGCTCCTCAGGTGTGTAGTTATCACGTCCGTTGACCCCACGCACCTGACTGCGCACCATGTAATTGTTCTGCTTCTGATACGCCTCTCCGTTCAGTTGCTTATCAGTTCGCATACGGTTATCCGACACTTTTACGCCTGCTCCCTCGAGTGATACCGCACCCAACTGTTCTTTCTGTGCTGCAACCTTCTTTCTGATTTTCTGAATTTGCTCGAGTGTCACTCCTCGTTTCAACAGGCCCTGAACGATATCTGCCTGATTCTTGCCTGCCTGCTGCTGCTCTAAGACATACTGAATCACTTGGTTATCGGTCATCGACTGAGCATACGTCTTAGCGTACAATCCTCCTACGAGAACGATTGTCATCAAAACAAAAAAACGTTTTATCATCGTTTCCATTTTAATTTCTTTGTAAGTATCAGAATTTCTTTCCGCCAGCCACCGAGCACAATGTCTCGCCGATAATCTTTGCATCTTCCCACAGACTTCGGTTCTTCAGGTACTCCAAGTCCATGTCCAATCGGATGATCATCTTATCCATTGTGTCGGTATAACCGTTATGTAATGTTGCATTCGACGTAACGCCCGGACGGCTCATATAAAGGTTCACATAGTCGGGTCGAATCTCCATTATCTGATTGATGAAGTATTCGCGCTCAGGACGGTAACCCACGAACGACATTTCACCTTTCAGCACATTCACCAGCTGCGGCAGTTCGTCCAAGTGATGCAATCTGAGGAACTTTCCCACCTCGGTTAGTCGGTCGTCATGCTCATGCGCCAACTGCGGACCTTCATCTTCTGCCGTAGTCTTCATGGTCCGGAACTTGATGATCTTGAACTCTTTACCATTACGACCGATACGCTCTTGCAAGAAGAATACGGGTCCTTCCCCTTCTACTTTCTGTGCAATAATAATCGCAATAAAAAATGGAAAAGTGAGAATCAAACCTATCAGCGCGCCTATGAAATCAAAGACTCGTTTGATGGATTTTTCCAATGTACTCATACCATCTTTTATTGTATATTCCGATTCTCTTGTCATTGTATTATGATGCATTTTATGAGTGCATACCAAATATGTTTCTACGCAATTCATATTAATAAACGTAAACTCTGTTATTTTATTGTGAAAGACATTAAAAAAATTTAAAAATAATCTTCTTTCTTATTCCATTGGAATACCTTCCACAAAAAACCGCGCAAAGTTAGTAAAAAAAACGGACATAGTGTAATACTTTGCATAAAACCCGGTCAGAAAACCGCATTTTAGCCTGTAACGCGACATACAGGGCATATCGAAGAGCAGTTTTAACGTCAAACTTTGGCGCAAGCCGTCTTTTTTTCGTACCTTTGCATCGTCATAAAAATTGCATCAAAACATGAAAATTAACAGACTCACACTAATCATTATCGCTTGTATGATTAACAATGTGGTGACGGCGCAGCAACGGCTGACGAAGGCCGAGGCGGAAGCGACGAAAACCGAACTCATCAAGACTTGGAAAGAGGAATTGAAAGAAAAACTGCGAACGACGAATACGTTTAATTGCGTGGTTCAAGGGGATCTAAAGATGAAGTATTCGGCCCAAGTGTTTGGAGAAAAACCTGCCGACGGTCGGAGTCTTTGGATTTCGATGCATGGAGGCGGGAATGCTCCCACATCGCTGAACGACAGTCAGTGGGAGAATCAGAAGCGGCTGTACCAACCTGCTGAGGGAGTGTATGTCTGTCCGCGTGCCCCTTGGGACGACTGGGACATGTGGTTCAAGAATCCGATCGATAAAATGTTTGAGGAATTGATTCAAACGATGATGCTCTATTATGACGTGAATCCCGACAAAGTTTACCTCATGGGCTACTCGGCGGGGGGCGATGGCGTGTGGCGTATGGCTCCGCGCATGGCCGATCACTGGGCTGCTGCTTCGATGATGGCGGGGCATCCGGGCGATGTGAGTCTGCTCGGCGTGCGCAACCTTCCGTTCATGCTGTGGTGCGGCGGCGAGGATGCGGCGTACAATCGTAATAAAGAGGTAGCGCTTCGAGGCGTTGAGATGGATTCGCTGCAACGCTCCGACCCTGAGGGATATATCCACGAGACGCATATCGTGGCGGGGAAGCCTCACTGGATGGATTTGGAGGACAAGGCAGCGCTGCCGTGGATGGCAAAATATAAGCGGAATCCCTACCCCAAGACGGTGGTGTGGTGTCAGGGCGATAACGGTAGGGCGCAATTCTACTGGTTGGGCGTTCCTACGGCGGAAACGAAGAAAGGCAATGTGATGCGGGCATCTATCAATAATAATGTGGTGACCATCACAAAGTGCGACTACTCTCAGGTGACGATATATCTGAACGACCAGCTCGCGAATCTTGACAAGGCGGTGAAGGTGGTGTACAAAAAGAAGACGCTCTTCAAGGGAAAGATTCCGAGAACTGCTGAAAATCTTCAGAAATCGCTTGAAGAACGTGGCGACCCGAGCTATTGTTTCCCTGCCATTTTGAAAGTAAATATTCCTTGAAAGCACGCCATTTCGTCATGGTAGCGTGACGTTTTGTCTTCTTTCCTCGCTTGGAACGATGTTTGCGTCAGTCAGGGTAAAGAAAGGAGACAAAGATTATGAATACAAATGAAACGAACATGAAGGAGCAGAATCTTGAGGCTCTCAAGAAGTATGCGACGAATTTAATTGAGCAGGCGCGTGCCGGAAGGCTCGACCCTGTTGTGGGGCGCGACGAGGAAATCCGTCGTGTGTTGCAGATATTGAGTCGCCGTACGAAGAACAACCCGATTCTGGTGGGCGAGCCGGGAACGGGAAAGACGGCGATTGTCGAAGGATTGGCACATCGTATCCTGAGAGGTGACGTGCCCGAGAATCTGAAGGACAAACAGCTGTATTCGCTCGATATGGGCGCGCTGATTGCCGGAGCGAAGTATCAGGGCGAGTTCGAGGAGCGTCTGAAGGCGGTCATCAATGCGGTGGTGGAGAGCGAGGGAAATATCATCCTGTTTATCGATGAAATTCACACGCTCGTAGGCGCTGGACAGACTCAGGGAGCGATGGATGCCGCAAACATCCTGAAGCCGGCGTTGGCGCGCGGCGAGCTTCGCAGCATCGGCGCTACCACGCTGGATGAGTATCAGAAATACTTCGAAAAGGACAAGGCCCTGGAGCGCAGGTTCCAGACGGTGATGGTGGACGAGCCTGACGTGATGAGCAGCATCAGCATCCTACGCGGACTGAAGGAGCGGTATGAGAACCACCACAAGGTGCGCATCAAGGACGATGCAATTATCGCGGCTGTAGAACTTTCGAACCGATATATCACCGAGCGTTTCCTGCCCGACAAGGCCATCGACCTGATGGACGAGGCGGCTGCGAAACTGCGTATGGAGCGCGACTCGGTGCCTGAAGAACTTGACGAAATCAGCCGCCGTCTGAAGCAGTTGGAGATTGAGCGTGCCGCCATCAAGCGCGAGGGCGATAAGCCGAAACTGCAACAGCTGAACGAGGATATCGATGCGCTGAATAATAAATATAAGGTGATGCACGAGAAGTGGCAGGCGGAGCGCAATCTGGTGAATAAAATCCAGCAGGACAAGGTGCAGATTGAGCAGCTGAAGTTCGAGGCTGAGCGCGCCGAGCGTGAGGGCGACTACGGCCGTGTTGCGGAAATCCGCTACGGAAAGATTCAGCAGTTGCAGGACGATATTGCCAACGTGCAGGCGCGGCTGGCAACGACGCAAGGCGGTAACGCGATGATTAAGGAGGAGGTGACGAGCGAGGATATTGCCGACGTCGTGAGCCGCTGGACGGGCATTCCTGTGAGCAAAATGTTGCAGAGCGAGAAGGACAAGCTGTTGCACCTGGAAGAGGAGCTCCACCGCCGAGTGGTCGGACAGGACGAGGCCATCCAGGCAGTGAGCGATGCGGTACGCCGCAGTCGTGCCGGTCTGCAAGACCCGCGCCGACCCATCGGCTCGTTCATCTTCCTCGGTCCGACCGGTGTGGGCAAGACCGAACTTGCCAAGGCGCTCGCCAGTTACCTGTTCAACGACGAAGGGCTGATAACCCGTATCGACATGAGCGAGTATCAGGAGAAATACAGCGTGTCGCGACTCATCGGCGCCCCTCCAGGCTATATCGGCTACGAGGAAGGCGGCCAACTGACCGAGGCGGTACGACGGAAGCCATACAGCGTGGTGCTCTTCGACGAGGTGGAAAAGGCACATCCCGACGTATTCAACACCCTGCTGCAGGTATTGGACGACGGCCGACTGACCGACAACAAAGGCCGCACGGTGAACTTCAAGAACACCATCATCATCATGACGTCGAACTGCAGCGAGGAGCAGCTCCACCGGCTGATGCGTCCGGAATTTATCAACCGTATTGACGAAATCATCACATTCAAGCCGCTGAGCGAGAGCGAGATACTGCACATCGTAGAACTGCAGATAAAGGGTGTGACGCGCATGCTTGCCGAGAGCGGCATCAGCATGGAACTCACCACGGGCGCACTGCAATTCCTCGCCCGTCAGGGCTTCGACCCGCAGTACGGAGCACGTCCGGTGAAGCGCGCCATCCAGCATTATCTGCTCAACGACCTGTCGAAACAGATTCTTGCCGGAACGGTGAGCCGCGACAGCCACATCGTGGTGGACGAAAAGGACGGAGCGCTCGTGTTCAGCAACCGTGGAAGTAATGAATAAACGCAAATCATACGAGAAAGAACCGCAGGGCGGGGAGTCGCAAGGCTTCCCGTTTTTTTGTGCGTCTTATTGCAATTAATTATCAATTATCTATTGTCAATTGTCAATAATTTTGTATCTTTGCAGCAGAAAACTTAATTCTTTCCCCTTTTTCTTATTGATGGCCTCTCTTTTTGCTATTGGTATGAGTCATTGTGGGAGATGAATTCATGGCAGACTCGCTTTGCCAACATTTCAAATACATCACATCAGATGAACTTGATTAAAAAAAGTTTAGCAATAATCATTAAAACTTCATATCCTCTAATTTAATATCAATCTTTAAAACTGATAATGCATTCTGAAGTTGTAAACATATTCCTTTTTTATATTCTTCTGCTTTTTCATTGATTCTTTGTTTTAAGAATTCAATTAAATATGCCTTATGCTCATCCTTATTGTATAAAGAATTTGCTTTCTTTCGAGTACAATTTGTTTCTTCTTCTGCCTTTTTTCTATATTCTGACAAATTACCAAAACTTGCCAAAATAGATTCTCCTGGACAAAATGCACTCTCATGAAATATAGTTTCACTATACTCTGGTAATATCTTATTTAAATAAACATCTATTTGCCACCCACTGTAATGCCATCCATTTTGATATAAATATCTTCCTTTTTTTCTTTCTGCAACATATTTGACCCATGCAGTATCATCATTGCCAGGTTTATTTCTATAACCGCTTATTACTTGCACACTATATGATTCAATGATTTCATCAATATTAATACTATTAATATAATCATTAATATTCTTTAAAGCATTTGCTTCATTTTTCGTTATTTCTGCAATCTTATTATCAAGCAATTCTTTGTTGCAATAATAAACCAAAGCCCTCTCGCTTAACAAAAGGCAATCTATAACATCAAGGAGTTCACTCTTATAATCTGATATATGTTTAATCTCGTATGCTTCAATTTTTTGGGTTCGAGGAGAAACTCTTTTTTTGAATGCAACGTAAGTGTATGGTGCTTTTTTCTTTATATGACATTCTTTAAGTTGGAAATAAATATCATTTTGAAATTCTATTGTTATAAATCCAAAGCCTCTGTCTTTGATAACGGTTTTAACAATACCGACAAATGGCCTATTTAATTGATCTATTGTTCTTCTAGTAATCATTTTTGAAAGGATCAATAATTAGAATCCAAGCACTTCATAATCAACATCTCCACCTGGATAATCACCATACATGCCATCTGTCATAGCATCCCAAGTATCTGCAGAATTCCAATCATGATGTGCATGGTATTGTGATGCCCTTGCCTCTCTTTGATTATTTTCTTCCATCTCATCATCTGTTCTGATAAGGTATGACATATCTTTTCCCTTTTTGTAGTTAATTAAATCTGACAATCTAATACAACCCGTTTTAAATCTATTGCCTATACGAAAAAGTGTCGAACTAAAGCATCCTTCTTCGTATTGAAGATCATATACTTCCAAAATATAAGGAAATATCTGCTCGTTTTTATGATTGATAATAATCCATTCTCGGCTATATTCTTCATGATTTAACTTGACACTATTTATCCCAAAATAAAAAGTATTGCCCCAAGAATAGTCAATAGTAGAATCATATTGGTATATAAATGGGATAACGATATTGTCATTAATATCAATAAAGCCATAGGTTTTTCCATCAAGCGAGGCCGCCATAAGCCCTTCTCGATACTTACCTAAATAGCGATATTTGTCTTTTTGAATTAAAACCTCATTATCTGGTCCAACCGCATAAGATGATCCGATTATTTCCACACTTCCTCGGTATTGATCATCTAATAGATTCTCATTTTGGAACGAAGTCTCATTGCCATTATGATCTAGCATCATCTTTTTCTCTTGATTCGTTTCTGATATCTTTACTGCATGAGAATATCCATGAATGAAATTTGAAACTGAGTTATATTCAAATGGAATAACTATGGTATTAAAAACATCTACAAAGCCCCATTTGCCATTTTTAGACACTGCCCATAATCCTTCACAAATTAGCAGAGCATCATCATATTGTGGTTCAATAATCATTTCTTGTGACCCATAATCATACAATCCCCATTTCCCATTTTGTTTGACAGGATAGTATCCAAATCTACCATCATTAATATCATCAAATTCAAAAGGGAGTATTACTTTTCTTCGATCCGATTGATTCGTATTTGGAATACCCCATTTAAAATTCTCACCAAGGGCAACTAACGATGTGCCTTCTCCACGAGTCCCTATCTGTAGGAATTCAATGGGCCAATAAAGAGATATTGTAAATCCAGAAAAAAGTCCAAATTTGGTATTTCTTTGTACAAGATGTAATGGTAATTTCTTCTCTCCGATAACAAGGGAATGCGAGATAAAATCAAACTGTTCTAACTGATAGTGCAAGTGTCTAAAAAAACTTTCTCGAGGTTGCACAAAACGTAAATCGTTTCCTGCTTCGATATGTTCTTCCTTTATTTCATCAACGATGTCCTGACAATCCTTTGTCGGAAACATTTTTACATTTAATGCCTTAATCATAATGATTATTTTTTATGAAAAATACTTTTGCAAATATACTAATTATATTACAAAATGAAAAGAAAAATGGGAAAATTCTTCGGAATTCGTAGTTTTCTTAGGTGAAGCGATATGTAGTTGCCGATTTTTCATTAATTTTGCAATCGTAAATCTTAACGGAAAAAAGAGCCAACAGTTATTCGCTCCATCTTAGAAGAACGACCTAGAATTAGCGTGAACAACGATGGCTGCCCGCTCACCCCCTCAGAGGCGTGAGCATTGGTAGTTTTCGGCAATGTAAACGCTGGGATCGTTCCCGTCTAAGATGGATTGTTGTTTATGAAGGTGCCTTGCGCCTTTTTTCCTGGAAAGTTCAAATAGAAACAATATATAGCTTTAATGATGATGAAGCAAATGAGAAATATCGAGGAGGAAACTCCGCCAGTTTTGCGGAAATGAGACGAGCGCCGAGCAGGAAATGATTTCCGAAAGGAAACGCCGCGAGCGCCGAGCAGGAAATGATTTCCGAAAGGAAACGCGACGAGCGCAGAGCAGGTGAATATTTCCGAGCGGAAACGCGACGAGCGCCGAGCAGGAAAAGATTTCCGAGCGGAAATGCGACGAGCGCTCAGCAGAAAGAAATTTCCGAGCGGAAATGCCGCAAGCGCAGAGCAGGAAATGATTTCCGAGCGGAAACGAGAAAAATCAATCAATAAACCTTTAAAAAATAATAGTTATGGGAAAAATCCCCAATTTTCAGAAAACGAAACTACGCTATGGTGCACACTTTGCCGTGATGTCGGCTTTCGACGAAAGGGTGGCACCACTTTGTGAGCAGGAGCCGTTGCTATCAACATGGTATGCCGCCTTCAAGTCGGCACTGACGCATCTTGACACCGCCGTGAAGATAGCACGCTCGAGCGATTACAGCAAGCTGATAATGAAGGAGGACACGAAGCGCGACCGACTTTACTCCAACGGCAAGATGACCGCTGAAATGTGGTCGGAACTTGGAATCGAACCGCAAGCCACGGCTGCGCGGGCGGTATTGCACGAAATCAACATCTACAAAATCGACACGAAGGCTCAATACGACCAGCAGACGGGTCTGATGATTAATTTCCTGCAACCGTTTGAGTCGGCTGAAATGCAGACACAATTGACAACCCTCGGGCTGACGGCGGTCTTCACACAGATGAAGGCTGCGAACGAAGAGGTGCGCCGACTGCTTGCCCTGCGCGGCAACGAGCGTGCCGAAAACGCAGCATACGACCTCAAGTCGGCGCGTCAGGCAACGGACGAAGCCTACGAAAACCTCGTGGAGCGCATCAATGCCATTGCACTGATCAATCCCTCGGAGAGTTGGAACACATTCATTGCGCAGTGGTCGGCTGAAATCGCACGTATCAAGCAGCAGATTCTTAGCCAAACGACGCAGACGGGTGATGACGAAGGTGGCACGACGCCATCGGGAGGCGACGACGGCGGCAACGAAACGCCAACAGGCGGCGGTACCGACACAGGCGGGGGCGACACTCCTCCGTCGGGCGGCGACGACAACACGGGTGGAGGCGACCCTCCTCCATTCAGCGGCACCGACCAGAATTGACGCCCTACCCTCGCCTATCCTCCGAAAGCGCGAGGACGAAACAGACAAAGGATGCGCTCAGTGCGCATCCTTTATTTGTGAGCATGAGAGTGGCGTGGCCCGACACATTATTTATATATAAGGGGAAAGAAAGGGAATCAGCGGTTCCATATCTCCCAAGCAGCCTCCGCCTGACGGACGAGCATCTCGTAGCCGTTCTTCGTGACGGCACCGCGCTCGCGCCCCTGCCGGAGGAAACGTGTTTCGGCAGGATTGTACACGAGGTCGAACAGCAGATGTTCGGAGGTAAGCAATTCGTATGGGATGTCGGCACACTGATCGACGTTGGGAAAAGTGCCGAGCGGCGTGCAGTTGACGATGACCTTATACTCGCCGAGCCAATATTCATCGAGATCCTCGTAGCGTATGACGCCAGGATTCTTGGGCTGAGCGTCGAACGGCGAGAGAATGTCCATAATGTGAGAGAGGCTGCGCGACACCGAGAGCGGCTCGATGCCCAACTGCCGCAATCCGTATTTCACCGCCTTCGAAGCGCCGCCCGTGCCGAGCACAAGCGCCTTCGTGTGATGGGGCTGCAGCAAGGGGCGGATGGACTCGCGAAAGCCGATGACGTCGGTGTTGAATCCCCGCATGTCGCGGATGCGGATGACGTTGACCGCCCCAATCGCACGGGCATCGTCGTCAAGGCTACGCAAAAGCGGGACGACATCCTGCTTGTAGGGAATCGTGACGTTCAGCCCCACGAGGTCGGGCATCGACTCGATGAGCGGCAACACATCGTCGGCCGACGGCATCTCAAAATTGTCGTAGCGAGCATCGATATGCTCGGCAGCAAACTTCTCGCCGAAATACTGACGCGAGAACGAGTGCCCCAGCGTCTTGCCAATTAAGCCATATCTTTTCATAACTTTCCGTAATACATACAACACATTCCGAATGCCAGGTAGCGGAAACCGACGTCGCGGAAGCCCGCCTGACGAAAACGCTGAGCCATGTCGTCGCCCTGCGTGATGGCATCCATCGTAGCTGGCAGATAGGTGTAGGCGCTGCGGTCGTTCGACAGCAACCTGCCCAATACGGGCATGACGAGGTAGCGATACAACCAGAACAACTGACGCATCGGGAACGAGCGCGGCGCACATAGGTCGATGACAACCACGCACCCGCCGGGCAGCAACACGCGGCACATCTCACGCAGACAAACGTCGATATGCTCGAAATTGCGCAGCGCGAAAGCCGACATCACGACGTCGAACTCACCGTCGGCAAACGACAGACGTTCGCAGTCTTCACGCACAAACCGTATGCGCTGGGCAAGTCCAGCCTCAGCCACCTTGGCGCGACCGATCGCCATCATTCCTTCCGAGATGTCGCAGCCAACGATTTCGCCCGGACGAAGACGCCTGCACGCATCGATGGCCAAATCGCCCGTGCCGGTAGCCACATCAAGGATGCGCACCTCAGCGTCGCTATCGCCACGGTGTGCCCCCACGTCGGGAGTTCCTGTCCCCTCGCCACGGGCACCAAGCAGCTTCTTGATTTGATTGATGGCACTACGACGCCACCAGCGGTCGACACCGAGCGACAGCGTATGGTTCAGCCCATCATAAGAGGGGGCAATGTTATCAAACATCGCCTCCACTTGTTCATGCTTCGCGCCTTCCTGGCTGTAGGGCTTTATCTCTTCGACAGCCATTCGGTCACATTCTTTTCGATACGCGCTGCAATGTCCTCACACGATTCTTCCTTCTGGAACTTCTCGCCCGTGATATGCTCGTAGAGCTCGATGTAGCGGTCGGACACCGACTGTGCATACTCGTCGGTAATCTCCGGCATCACCTGTCCGGGCTGATTCATGAAGTTGTGCTCGATAAGCCACTTGCGCACGAACTCCTTCGAAAGCTGACGCTGCGGCTCGCCCTTGGCAAACTTCTCCTCGTAGCCCTCGGCATAGAAGTAGCGCGATGAGTCGGGCGTGTGAACTTCGTCAATCAGATAGACCTTTCCGTCGCGCTTACCGAATTCGTACTTCGTGTCGACGAGAATCAGGCCCTTCTCAGCCGCAATCTTCGTTCCGATGTCGAACAACTTGTAAGTGTACTGCTCCATCAGCTCGTAGTCCTCCTTGCTCACGAGGCCCTGCGCGATGATTTCTTCCTTCGAGATATTTTCGTCATGACCCTCGTCGGCCTTGGTTGTCGGCGTGATAATTGGCGTCGGGAACTTCTGGTTCTCTTTCATGCCCTCAGGCAAAGCCACGCCGCAGAGCGTGCGTTCGCCAGCCTCGTAAGCGCGCCAAGCGGAACCGGTGAGGTAGCCGCGGATAATCATCTCGACGCGGAAGCCCTCGCACTTCAATCCCACCGTCACCATCGGGTCGGGAGTAGCGAGTTTCCAGTTCGGAACCACATCGGCCGACGCGTCGAGGAACTTAGCAGCAATCTGATTCAATACCTGTCCCTTGAACGGGATACCCTTTGGCAAAACTACATCGAACGCGCTGATGCGGTCGGTAGCCACCATCACCATGATGTCGTTATTAATGTCGTACACATCACGTACCTTTCCGTGATACACGCTGCGCTGACCCGGAAAGTTAAAGTTGGTCTGAGTTAATGTTTTCATCATTGTTCTCTATATTATGTTTAACCGATTTTGAATCCTCGTAATCTTTGTATGCATTCACGATGCGAGTCACCAGCTTATGCCGCACGATATCCTTGTCGGTCATTTCTATGAAACTGATGCCTTTTACGTCCTTCAGCACCTGCATCGCCTCAATCAGTCCGGAGCGGACCGAGCGCGGCAGGTCGATTTGCGTGATATCGCCCGTGATGATCATTTTTGTATTGTGCCCCATTCGTGTGAGGAACATTTTGATTTGTTGCGTCGTGGTATTCTGCGCCTCATCCAGAATCACCACAGCGTCGTTCAGCGTTCGGCCGCGCATGAATGCTAACGGCGCAATCTGTATGGTCTGCAACTCCATATACTCCTGCAGCTTCTGCGCAGGAATCATATCCTGCAGCGCGTCGTAGAGGGGTTGCAGATATGGGTCGATTTTGTCCTTCATGTCGCCTGGCAGGAATCCTAGTTTCTCGCCAGCCTCCACAGCCGGACGCGACAGAATGATGCGCCGCACCTCTTTATTCTTTAACGCGCGAACGGCAAGCGCAATGCTCGTGTATGTCTTACCCGACCCCGCAGGACCGATGGCAAACAACATGTCGTGCGTCTGGTAGTCGTCCACCAACCGCTTCTGATTCTCGCTCCGCGGCACGATGGCACGCCCGCTGATGCTATAACAAATGGCTGTCGTATCGGCACCGTCGGGATTGAGATTCCGTCCCTCCCCCTTAATGATATGGAGGATTGTCTCCTCGTTCAGCGAGTTATACTTTGCGCAGTAATCCTGAAGAGCCTGAATATGCTCCTCGAACTGACACATCTCCTCCTCGTCGCCCAGCACCTTCATCACGTTACCGCGCGCCACAATCCGCAACTTCGGATACAATGCCTTGATCATCTGCAAGTTGCAGTTGTTCACGCCGTAGAACGTTACTAAATCTATATCTTCTAATATGATATGTTTCTCAATCATCTTTTACGTTTCGTTAATCATACTGCCGACTAAAACGGCTTCGCACCCGCTGCCAGAGATGTCAGCACTTTATAATAGTTCTCGGGAGCGACACCCATCAGTTCGTTCTCCCACAATTCCCCCACCACATTGGGCGTGTATCGGCAGGCTATTTCCAGATTCTCGGCAAAGCGCTTCTCAAGTCCCAGCACATAATAACAATATGCGATATAGGGATAAGCCTTCACATGCTCAGGGTTGTCGGTCTCATGCGTCACCAACTTTAAGAACATCAATGCAGCCATCATATATTGCCGGCCCATCAGCTCAGAGGCAGCATACACCATCACGGCGATGGGATTATCGTCTTTCGCCGCTGCCGATATATACATCCCTACAGCTCGTGCTACGTCTCCCTTACTCAGAAGAATATTTCCTTTCTGCACCATGTGGGCAGGATTGTCGGGCATAATACGCAGCGCATTATTTACAGAACGCATCGCATCGGCGAAATAGCCGCCTTCACGATAAATGTCCGAAATAAACGACCACATGTCGCTCCTCATCCCTCTGTCAGTTATACACGGAATGACGATGCTTTGCTTCTCTTTCAGCAGACGATATGCCTCCTCTTTCTTCCCCGACTGCATCATACAGCTTGCCTGCATAATGCAATAGTAATCATCGCCCGACAGGTTGATATATTTCTGGAATGCCTTCACCGCCTCATCGTAATTGCCAAGTGACGCAAAACACTGTCCTTTCACCAACAGAGCCTGCGAATCGTCTGGATCAATCGCGAGCGCAAAATCCACAGAATTGAGAGCGCCTTCAACATCCATGGTCAGCATTTGTAGCGAAGCCAAATAAGTCCATCCCTGAGGGAGATAAGGATTGGAGTCAAGAATATGAGTATACAGCTCGATTTCTTTCTTGTACATGTGATGCTCGTTACATACTCTGGCAATATCCAAATCGATATCGTCACCAGGAACAGGCACACATTGTTTGATATAGCTGTCCACCCATAGGGTCAGCATCTCCGCCACATGTTTTTTTTCCGTCAAATCGGATACCGACATGATGACGTGCATAAATGCTTCACGCTTACGCGTTGCCCCCTCTTCCTGGTTCGGCATATCTTCACATTCCCTCATCTCGATTTTCAACCACTTCTTGAACAGCTTCTTTGCTTTCTCGTAATCGCGTTCTTTTCCACATGCCAGCTGACCGTGGAAATAATACACATCGTGGTCTTCCTCGGGGTCAAGATGCTCCAGAATTGTCTCTGCCTCATCAAATCGGCTCAAGGTGATGAGCACATTCGCTTTAAGCGACAGGAGAGCCTCCTCGTTAGGATGAAACGCCAACCCGTCTTCAATCACCTCAAACGCCTCCTCCATCGGGTTATGAGTCATATAGTATTCGGCAAGGTCGATAAACGCATCGGAGTCAAAGTAGGTGTTCCTACCTTGACGCCTCGATTGCTGATAGTCTTTCAACAACTCCTGAAATTCTACTGACTCTTCGTAATTATCCATCTACTAACTCGCTAACCGTTAACCCCTTAATTCGCTAGCCGGTAAACCTTAACCGCTAATCGCTATCCCTTCACACGCTAACCGCCAAACCTTAACCGCTATACCTTTTAACCGCTAATCGCTAACCAACAATTCTATTTCTTCCAATTATCCCTCAGTCCCACCGTGCGGTTGAAAATCAGATGTTCCGGTGTTGAATCAGGATCCACGTTATAATATCCGATACGCTGGAACTGCAGGTAGTCGAGTGGCTTACGCGTAGTCAGCCACTTCTCTACGTAGGCTTTCTTCACTTCCAGACTATCAGGATTGAGGAATGGGCGCATTGCCTCGATTCCTTTCACACCTCCGTGTTCATCGGAATATTTAGCGATCTCATCTCGAGGATTCTCCACCATCCACAGACGGTCGTAGTTTCTCACTTCTGCCTCAATACAATGACGACAGCTCACCCAGTGGATGGTCTTGCCCTTTATTTTCATATTGGCATTCGCCTCGCCTGTCTTGGTCTCTGGAATCAGCTCAGCATAAATCTCCGTAATATTACCATCGGCGTCTTTCTTGCAGCAATTCTCCTCAGGACAGCGGATAATATACGAGTTCTTCAGGCGCACTTCCTTACCTGGTCCCAAACGGAAGAACTTAGCTGGAGCATCCTCCATAAAGTCTTCGCGCTCAATCCACAGTTCGCGGCTGAATTCTATCTCGTGTGTTCCGTCGGATTCGTTCTCTGGATTGTTCACAGCCGTATAGACTTCCACCTTTTCTTCCGGGAAGTTGGTGATAATGAGTTTCACAGGATCTACGACTGCGCTCACACGCTGTGCTCGTTTGTTCAGGTCATCACGAACAGCACTCTCAAAGAGCGACATCTGGTTCAGCGCATCGAACTTAGTATAGCCAATCTTGTCGATAAAACTCAAGATGCCTTCCGGACTGTATCCACGACGTCGGAATCCGCAGATGGTCGGCATGCGAGGGTCGTCCCATCCGTTCACCACGCCTTCTTTCACCAGTACCAACAGGTTGCGCTTACTTAGCAGTATGTGGGTGAGGTTGAGCTTGTTGAACTCAATCTGACGTGGACGATTGTCATCAAGCGGTTGGTCGTCGCCACCTACCTGCTTTGCCCAATCCACGAACAAGTCGTAGAGCGGACGGTGACTCACGAACTCGAGCGTACAGATGCTATGCGTCACACCCTCCCAGTAGTCACACTGTCCGTGGGTGTAATCATACATCGGATAGGCATTCCACTTATGCCCCGTACGCCAATGAGGCAGATTGAGCACACGATACATGATCGGGTCGCGGAAGTGCATATTCGGGTTCGCCATATCAATCTTTGCACGAAGCACCATGCGTCCCGGCTCCATCTGTCCTGAATTCATCTCTTCGAACAGGCGAAGACTTTCCTCCACAGGACGATCACGATATGGTGAGTTTACGCCCGGCTGCGTAGGTGTACCCTTCTGATCAGCAATCTGCTCTGAGGTTTGTTCGTCCACGTACGCCTTACCTTGCTTGATAAGCTCTACCGCCAAATCCCACAGCTGCTGAAAGTAATCGCTGGCATAGAGCACATCGCCCCACTTGAATCCCAGCCATTCTATATCGCGCTTGATAGCTTCAACATACTCTGTATCTTCTTTCTGAGGATTGGTGTCATCCATACGCAGATTACAAACGCCTCCGTACTTCTTTGCAAGACCGAAGTCGATGGCGATAGCTTTGGCGTGTCCTATATGCAGATAACCGTTTGGCTCAGGCGGAAAACGTGTTTGCATTCGTCCTCCGTTCTTACCCTCTGCCAAATCGTTCTTTACAATCTCCTCGACGAAACTGATGGGTTCCGTCCTTACTTCTTCCTTGATTTCTTCTGTCATATATCTTTAGTCTTCAATAATCTAATTATTATTTGTCTTAGGTGTGATGACAAAGGTAAAACTACGGTCCTTACAAGGCATCTGATACTCCTGACGAGGCCATGCTCCCCATGAGTTGACACAGCCAAGTCCCATCTGACTCTGTGCGATATGTACACAGGTGTAAGGACGTGGAGTCAAGTCACCACTGTGCCACTGAGCCTTGTTCTCGCTCGGGTCGAGGTCGTCGTAAGTGTATGGAACAGCACAGCACTCCATTGGTTCCGTACCCTCGAAACGCAACCCAGGATGACTTGTTGCTTTGTCATACATATCCCAATAGCGCACACCTGTCTTATTACCAGATTCCTGTGGGCGGACATAGCCCCAATACTGACTTGCAACAGTCTGGCCATATGTGTCGAGCATGGCACCACCGTTGCGGTCTGCATAGTTTTCATGCGGTCCTTTGCCATAGAAACTAATCTGGTCGTACCTGCCAGGTACCTCAAGCTGCATGCCAAATCGCATCATCTGCGGGAACTTTCCTGCATCCTCACCCGCTGTCATTGTCTCTGTAACAATAATCTTTCCTGCTGGCGTGATGACATACTTCAGAGTGAGTTTGGGCTGCGCTGCCTGCTGCTGTTGTTGTGGCTGCTGTTGCTGCTGCCCGAACTGTCCACGCTGACGTTGCTGCTGCTGAGTGACACCTATTGTATATTCTGCCTTCACTACGTAGTTGGCACCCTCTTGATCGGCACTAAACGAACTCATACGCATTGATGGATTTCTCCATGTACGCAGACTCCGTTGCATACCGGCTCCGTGGTCGTTATCTGTCGGAGCACGCCAGAAGTCAGGACGCATCTCAAAGCCCTCCTGTAACATTGGCATACCTTGATAGTCGATGTGAGAGATATAACCGTTTCGTTTGTTGAAGGTCACACTCATATCCTCTGCCTTCAGAACCAAGAACACCTGATGCTCTTCTTTCTGTACAGGGTCGCCACCTGCTGCAATCAATGCATCGGGTTTCACATACTGATAGTCTGTTAGCACGAACTGGTCTTTAGCCAGTACGTCGCCTGTCGTCAACAGTCCCGTATTAGTTGTCGGTCGATAGTTCACCGTACAAACCACTTCCTTGCCTGTAATGTCGTTGCGCTTCATTGCCTTTGCCAGCTCGGGCAAAGCAATCACTTTGCGGCTCTGAGGCTTGATATTCAGTTTCGCAACATCGATGGTTCCGCTTCCGAGCGACAGGTTTGCATTTGCATCAATAGCATTAATCTTGTAATACAGAGTGACGTTCTCTATCGGCGCAAAGAAATTCTCATTGTAGATTTCCACTTTTCCGCTCTTTGCATCCACAAGTTTCGTCCAAATGTTCTGATAGTAATACTGCACCTCATATCCATGTGGATTCGGCTCACGGTCGGGATTGATCACACCGTTACAGTTGAAGTTGTTGTCGCTGGCAGGATAGCGTCCGTAGTCGCCTCCGTAGGTCCATATCTGCTTACCTGTGATCTTGCTCTTGCCGCGCAATCCTTGATCGATGAAGTCCCAGATATATCCACCCTGATAAGCTGGGTACTGACGCACAAGGTCCCAATACTCCTTGAATCCACCAATCGAGTTACCCATCGCGTGCGCATACTCACACTGAATCAATGGACGTGGGTTCTCACCCTGCGAATAGCGTTCACAACCATTATAGTCATAATACATTGGGCAGTAGATATCTGTCTTTCCATTCTGTCCTGCCTGCTCATACTGGCATGGACGTGAGGGGTCATACTGCTTCACCCAATCATAGCTATCCTCAAAGTTCTTACCATAACCTGCCTCATTACCAAGTGACCATACGATGATAGCAGGGTGATTCTTATATGCCATCAAGTGGTGTTTCTGACGTTCCACATGTGCATCGTGATAGTCTTCACGGCGAGCCAGCGTTCCTTCGCCATAACCCATTCCATGGCTCTCTATGTTCGTTTCGGAAGTCATATAGATACCATATTCATCGCATAGGTCATACCAGCGAGGGTCATCAGGATAGTGACAGGTACGCACAGCATTCACGTTCAACTGCTTCATCACCTTGATGTCCTGCACCATACGTTCATAGCTCACTACATATCCGCCGTCTGGATCGAGTTCGTGGCGGTCCACACCCTTAATCAGAACAGGCTGACCGTTCACCAGCAGCTGACGGTTCTTGATTTCCACCTTACGGAATCCTATACGCTGAGGAATCACCTCCAACAAGTTACCATTGGCATCCTTCAGACGCACCAGCAGCATATAGAGGTTTGGTGTTTCTGCACTCCACTTCTTAATATCGATAAGGTTGATATGATCTGCCTTCTGGCCTGCAGGGAACGAGAAGTGAGCGATGCTCTTCTCTCCGTCATACAACTGATAGTCCACCGTTGTGCCTGCACCATTCTCCACATCAACATCCAGTGCCAACACACCATGACGATAGCCAGGCTGCAGGTCTGCATGGACAAAGAGGTCACGGATATGTGCCTGAGGGCGAGAGAAAATATAACACTCGCGAGCCAGCCCACATAGACGCCAGAAATCCTGATCCTCTAAGTATGAGCCGTCACACCAGCGCATCACCTGCATGGCGATGAGATTCTGACGACCGGGTTGCACAAATCGGGTGATATCGAACTCCGCAGCCACCTTCGCATCCTCGCTATAGCCCACATACTGACCGTTGACATACACCATGATATTACTCGTAGCCGATCCGATGTGAATATACACCTTCTGACCCTGCCAGTCAGCAGGAATCATGAACTGGCGACGATACGAGCCGACATGGTTTGCTAAATCCTGAACATAAGGCGGATTCGTACGCCAGTCGTTGCGCCATGCATATTGGTTGTTCACATAGATGGCATCGCCATAGCCATTCAGTTCCCACATACCTGGCACAGGCATCGTGCCCCACTTTGAGTCGTCGTAGTCAGTGCGGAAGAAACCAGCAGGACGTTCGTTCGCATTTGCCACCCAGTGGAATTTCCATGTTCCTTCCATTGTGATGAACCGCTTTGACTGCTCTTTCTTACGTGCCTGAGCCAACGCATCGCTCTCATAGGCAAAATAAGTAGCCACATTATCCATTCGGTTGTCAGCATTCACTCTTGGGTTGTTCCAAGGCTGATCAGGTTGAGCCTGTGCCATGATTACCGTCATAGCTGCTCCTAGTGCAAAAATCAGTTTTTTCATACTTAGTCTATTTATTAGCATTTTAATTTCTATATTTGATGCAAAGGTACAAAAAAAACAGTAAACGCAACCACTATCTGCAAAAAAAAGCGGGAAACAGAGGTGAGTTCCACCATAAAAACACCATTTTCAACATCTAAACATAGTTTCACTTCTAAAAGGACATCACTTCATCAACCATTATACTGCCATCAATCCGGCAAAATAGCAATGACAAAAAAAAGCAGGCTCCCAATAGGAGTCTGCTATCATTGTGTCGTGACGTGACGACTTTAAGCTTCTGCAGGAGTAACTGAGATGGTTGAACGGTTCTTGTAACCCTTCTTGAAGGATACGAAGCCATCAACCAAAGCGTACAAAGTATCATCCTTTCCCTGACCTACGTTCTTGCCTGGGAAGTGCTTGTTACCACGCTGACGTACGAGGATGTTACCTGCCTTAGCGAATTCGCCACCGAACAATTTAACACCGAGTCGTTTGCTGTGTGACTCACGGCCGTTCTTTGAACTACCTACACCTTTTTTATGTGCCATGTTTCTGTCTGTTTTTTAATGGGTTAAACACTAAGCGACAACACTCTTGATTGTCAATTCTGTAAACTGCTGACGATGACCGCGCAACTTCTTGTAGCCCTTGCGACGACGCTTGTGGAACACGAGTACCTTGTCACCCTTTACCAGGGGAGTCACTACCTCGCATACGACCTTTGCACCATCAACTGTAGGAGTACCTACTGTCACTGCACCTTCATGGTCAACCAATAATACTTTCTCAAACTCAACTGTCTGCTGAGCTTCAGCGTTCTGAATGTGGTGAACGAAGAGCTTCTTGCCTTCTTCTGCCTTGAACTGCTGACCGTTAATTTCTACGATTACGTACATTTTTAATTGATTAAACGGGTTTGGACCGTGAGGCGGTGCTCAATTAAGGGCACACTTATTGGAGCCTCTGCGGCATAAATCGGCTGCAAAGGTACGAAATAATTCACAATCCACCATTCATAATTCATAATTATTTGCCAAAAAACATGTATTTTTATGCCTTTTTCTCTCATTTTTTACAATTTCTTTCCTCGTTAACCGCCTACTTCTGACCTTTTTCGTATATTTGCAACTGATTTGAATCACGCAATTATGGACGACAATTCGAACACTTCCCTGAAAGAGCGCCTACGCCAAATGATTTTCGACGACGACTCACCGTCTGGTCGCCGATTCGATATCGCGCTGACCATTGCTATTGCTGTCAGCCTGATTATTCTTTTCGTAGAAAGTAGTCCATCGCTACCTCCGTGGTTGAAAACATCCTTAGGCTGGATAGAAGTACTGCTAACAATTATTTTTACCATCGAATACATTGCCCGCCTATATTGTGCAGAAAACCGTCGCCGCTATGCACTCAGTGGATGGGGCATCATCGACTTATTGGCCGTACTGCCCCCCTATCTCACATTCTTCTTCCCCGGCGCACACTACATGCTCATGTTGCGAAGCATCCGCTTCATCCGCATATTCCGCATATTCCGCCTGTTTGTATTCCTCAATGAGGGCGAACTGCTCCTTAAAGCCATCGGGCGCAGCATACATAAGATTGTGGTATACTTTCTCTTCGTACTGGTGCTGGTCATCTGCCTCGGCACACTCATGTTCATCATCGAAAGCGGGCAGCCCAACAGTTCGTTCCGAGACATCGGCACATCCATTTATTGGGCCATTACCACCCTCAGTACAGTAGGCTATGGCGACATCACCCCCGTCACGATAGCGGGGCGATTTCTATCCTCGTTCATCATGCTCCTGGGCTACACCCTCATCGCTGTTCCTGGAGGAATCGTCACCGCCTCGTTCATCAACACCACCAGCGAACCTGTGCGCAACAACCGCTGCCCACGATGTGACGCAAAGGTACGTAAGTCCGACAAGTTCTGCTCCCAATGTGGCGAAAAACTGTAGAAAGCAGAACAGGTATAGATTAGAGATGAGAAGACTCTTGAAATTTGAAATTTGTAAATCATAAATGAAACGACTGCTTTCCCTATTGATATTGTTGCCTGCCACCACTTTGATGGCAGGCAACCGCTCATTGGCAGAGATGCAAGCCATCGCAGCATCGAAACTCAATACGCTGACAGCTGAACGAAGTCAGCGAAACGCACCTGTATATGTAGACGACATACAGTGTGTGGCCGACAAAGAGACCTATACCGTATTCTCGTCTGAGGCTGGTACAGGTTTCGTCATCGTAGCCAAGAGCACGTTGGCCGACCCCATTATCGGCTATGCCGAAGGGTCGTTCCACGCCAACACAATGCCACCTGCCATGCAGTGGTATCTCAATGAAGTGAGCCGAAACCTCGAAGCCATTGATGCCGGAAAGGCTTATGTGCATCGAGCTGCATCCTACACACCTGTGAAGAACTTCATCACCACCAATTGGGATCAAATGTATCCTTTCAACCAGCTGACCCCGAGTAATTACCCTGCCGGCTGTGTAGCTACCGCACTGGCCCAATGTCTCAACTACTACCAATACCCAACGTCAGTAGAGTTTGATGCCACATACAGCATCACCACCAACGACAAGACTGAGCGGAAAAACGCACATGTCAGTTCCACCTACACTTGGCCTTATAAGAACACATATAAAAGGACAACATATAGTGACAACATCGACGAACTGCTCCGCGATTGCGGCTATGCCGTCTATATGGACTACGCCGAGGATGGCTCAGGCTCCAGTATCGCCTATGCCGGTTCGGCACTTACACAACTATTCGGATACCCTGAGCAAAGTGTCAAATTCTATACCAAGAGTGGCTTTAACGGAACCCAAGACGATTGGAAACAGATAATCTATGACGAAATGGCCATTCGCTCTCCCATCATCTATGGAGCACACTCAGCAGACTTTGGCGGTCATGCCTTCATCCTTTCAGGCATAGACTCTGACGGACTCGTATATGTCAACTGGGGATGGGGAGGCAAAAGCAACGGTTTCTTCAACATGGACCTGCTATGTGTAGATTCAATGTTATTTATGTTGAACCATAGTATGGTGACAGGCATCCGCACCACCCCTCTGGACACAGACGTAGCAGCACCACGAATATGGGTCAACACAGGAGAGCCATACACTTTCCGCTGGGGTAAAGAGCGTGAAGGGAAGGGAAAATTCCGCAACACCCTCTATATCGATATGCCTGGCGGTTTCGCCAATATCAGCCCTTGTACGTTCCAAGGCGTTTTCGGACTCTTTGCTGAAGACCTCACCGACGGAAGCACATGGGTCATTGCAGAGGATCTGCAAGACCCAGACACACTGCTTCCCAACTACGGGTATTATCTCGATGAGAGGGAGGAATTCTATTACTACTATTACATCGACGGCGCCAATGGGTTGAAGGAAGGTCACACCTACCGCATGAGTTTCGGTACGAAGGACATCAATGAAGGTACGTGGCACAGCATCATCTGTGATGGAGGTGAAATCGGCTACGACATTACTTATACAGGCGACCCCAATACCTGCACCGTTTCAGAAAAGCCGACATCCGTACCTGTCTTGACAGGAATCAGCCCACTTCATACTTCCCCAAAGGCTGAGGAGAAGATATATAACCTCGCAGGACAACGAATCGCAGTGCCCTCTGGAGGCACTGTACTCCCGAAAGGAGTGTATATCATCAACGGTAAAAAGACACTGATGAAGTGAGATTGAAAAGAATGAGATAAGAAAGCGGGCGAGCAATCATCCGCTTTTTTGATGCTCTATGTCGTAAGAGTAATGTAATTGTTGTGCTCATTAGAAAACTGAATTCTGAGTTTTTGAGTCACATCATTCCGGGCACAGAGGATTCAGAATTCAGAATTCAGAAATTCAGTTTATTTGGGAACAGATAACATACAACGTTAGAAAATGTTAAAGAGATAATTTACTATATATTATATATAATATATATTATATATAATATATAGTAAAATTTTTGACTGCTGTTTGCATGTACTCATGAGAAAACTGAATTCTGAATTTCTGAATTCCGAATCCATGCCATTAAATTATTTTCACAATTTAACGAAAAAAGTTGCCAAAACATTTGGTCGATTCAAAATTTTTTCGTAACTTTGCAGTGTCAAAGAAAAGAGGTGAAATTGCGGGCATTAAGCGTAAAAATTGCGGGATTTAACAGTTGCAACGGCCGGCATTGATACCCACACGATTTACCACCAATCGCCCCTCGCGCGACCTCCCGACAGCGACAGAGAGAGAGTTATCAATTTGTTAACCTAAAAAAACTCTTCTGAAGGGAAGGGAGTAAAAAACACCTCTCTTCCCTTTAGGGAGGCAAGAAAGAGGCTTGGGGCCAGAGGGCCTTCAGTTTATTTAGCCTTGATCTTTGCTGTTGAAGACTGCAATCCAGGAGATTCGACTGTCACTTTGGCTGTTCCTTTATGTCCATTCGACTGGATGCCGACGACCAGCTGCCCTTTGAAGAGCTTCATGGTTGGCTGGGTGAAGACTTCGAACGAGGTGGCATCACCGTTGCACATCCCCTTGAAATGGGCTGCACCGCTCACATGTACAGTAATCTGATGATTGGCCTCAGGACACAGATTGCCGTTCTTATCGACAGCCTGAACGACGAAGAACGCCATATCGTCTCCATCCGCCCTGAGAGTCTTCTGGCCGCGATATTCATCGAGCGACTGCTGGGCAACAACAAGCTTGTAGGGTGTTCCAGCCGTGCGACATACGGATTCGCCCCGACGCACTCCATTGGCATCGTAGACCACTACACGGATTTCGCCCGGCTCGTATCGCACATCGTTCCAGCGCAGACGATAGCGGTCGATCAGCGGTTCGGTCTCCTTCACCGTACGACTGCCATCGGGTTTCACTCGCTCATCGAGACGCTTGCTGATTCGCCCCTGGCTCTTCCCGTTGACAAACAGCTCAGCTGAAGGATAGTTGGTGTAACAATAGACTGGCGTCACCTCGCCTTCACGACCCGGCCAAGTCCAATGGGGCAACAGATGAATGGTCTCTGCGTCACGGTTCCAATGGCTGCGATAGAGCCAATAACGGTCTTTGGGCAGTCCTGCAAGGTCGAAGATGCCGAAATAGCTGCTTCGTGCATTCATGCGGTCATCGTAAGGAGTGGGTTCGCCCAGATAGTCGAATCCCGTCCACACAAACTCGCCAATGACCCAATCGTTATCGTCCTGCAGCACCCAGTCGTCCTCTGGGATGTTTGACCACCAACAGGCTTCGAGGTCGTATGAGCTGCATTGCCCGTCAGAGTAAGCCTTCCCGTCGGCACGCACCACAGGAAACTTATACACTCCACGACTGCTGACGGTCGATGCAGTCTCACTACCCAACACGAACTTCTGATGCAGACGCTCATAGGCACCCGTGTACTTATGTGTACGATAGTTCAGCCCCACAATATCGACTGCATCGGCAAAGCCCGACGAAATCACATTGTCCCAACGATCCATTCCTGAAGTACAGGCACGGGTAGGGTCGAGCTGATGAACGAAGTCCTGCATCGCCTGCAACATCTGCGTACCCTTGCGGTCGCCCTGCTCGGGAATCTCATTTCCCAGGCTCCACATCACGACACTCGGATGCAGACGATTGGCAAGCACCAGATTCTCCAAATCGCGCTGCCACCAGTCGTTATAGAAACGGCAATAGCCGTTCTTACACTTAGGATAGACCCACATATCGAACGACTCTGCCATCACCAGCATACCCAGCGAATCGCAGACATCCATCTGAAGCTGTGAGGGCATGTTGTGAGCGGTACGGATGGCATCACACCCCATCACCTTCAGCAGTTCCACTTGACGCACCAGGGCTGCCTTATTGACGGCTGCACCTATCATACCTAAATCATGATGCAGACACACCCCACGGAACTTACGGGTGTTGCCATTTAACTGGAACCCATGCTCTGCCGTATAGCTGATGGTACGAATACCGACACGTCGTGTAACCTCATCGGTCACCTTGCCCTGCGCATCCATCACCGTCACTTTCAGCGGATACAGCTGCGGATGTTCGGGTGACCAGTAAGCCACATTCGTCAGGCTGAGTTCGGCATGAGCCTTCCCATCCTGCACCCCTACTTGTGAACGGCTGCCACAGAGTTCCACCTTCACCTTATCGCCAGCTCCGCAGCCCGTCAGCTTCACATCCACACTCACACTGGCACTACGCCGCGAAGGGTCGATCGAAATGGTTCGCAAGTCAACGCCCCACAAATCCACTGCTTTCGACGAGGTCTGAATCAACGTCACAGGACGGAACAGACCCGCACCCGGATACCAGCGGCTGCTTTCTGGCAGGTTCCTCAGTTGTACCGCCAAGACATTATGATGACTTCCTTTCTTCACATAAGGGGTGATATCGATGTTGAAAGCATTATAACCATACTTCCACTCGCCTGCCTTCGTTCCGTTCACATATACCTCGGGTTCCGACATGGCTCCGTCGAAATTTAATACAACCCGCTCGGCATGTTCATCCACACGGAACTGACGCCTGTAGTAGCCTCTACCCGTCCAAGGCAGACTTCCTGTGCGGCCCGTCTTCTCAGTTGCCTCCGTCTCGCCGTTCTGCTCGATAGCAACCGTCTGGCGGTCGTTGTTATTATCGAACGGCCCGCTAATCGCCCAGTCGTGAGGCACAGTGACCTGCTGCCAATTTGAATCATCGTAATCTACTTCTACAAAGCGAGTATCTGCCGATCGCGTAAACGCCCAGTCAGACCTTAATACCGACTCATGCCTATGATACTGAGCCACGATGCTGACTGTCAGCATCATGCCCAAAAGAAATATAGCTGCACGCTTCATGATTTATAACCGTTTTTGAGATTTGGTTAGTTAAAAAGATTTTCGATTGCAAATGTAATAAAAAAAAGCGTTCCGAACAAACGAAACGCTTCCAAAATGTATTTATAACCAAAAAAATTCTTTAAAAATCAACCCAGTTTATTTCCATGCTGAAATATTACTGAGGATAAAGGCAAAAAACATAATGCCTAACAGAAATAAAACAATTGTGTCCATCTTTCAAAAATTTTACCCTAATAATTAATAACTAAGCGGAGACGCTTCTCCTTAGATAACTGATTATGGGACCATTAACCCAATTTAAACAATCTTTTTACCTTAAACAATTAATATCATTAACGCTCTTACGAGGTGTCCATTCATTTTTGACGCTGCAAAGGTACGGCAACTTCACAATATGACCAAGCTTTTCAACAAAAAAATACAGGAAAAGGAGCATTTTATTGATTTAAATCAATGTTTGTAATCGCAAACACCTCAAAAAACAGCGAAAAAAGCATCATAAAGGGATGGTTGCGACTTATGCATTCTCGCCTCTAGAACCCCCCGAAAAACGGGATATTCAAGAAGGCTCACCTTCCAGCACACATCCAGCAGTCAGGATGCATCCAAGACGTGACGAATAAGTAGCTAAATGTATGATCGTTTGTTTGTCTTGTGCTTTTCGTTCGATTTCCTCCAGTATCTCCTCGTACGAGTATTCATCTACATCATACACCACGAAGCCGTAATGTACCGTCTGATTCTCTTCAATATCGTACGTCAGCTGGTTATAGTCGCAGATGGCAGCCATCGCTTCGAGCGTCTTGTTCGACCCTCTCAGCAAGAAGCGCGTGGTCTGAAGATACTGTAATACCGTCATTGGTTTCTCAAACACGCCCTTCACCTTACGGGTCAAGAACTCGCTTGCGCCCTTTAGATAAATTGCCGAACGGATTGGAACAGACAGTATCCAGTTGTAGTTAGAATAGTGCTTCTTGAAAAAGATATACATGGCCTCATAGAACACATATACATACCTGAACGTATTCTTCTGCGTACTTTCACCCTTATAATGCATAATACGCGACGGGATGTAGTAGTTCTGATTCCCCGTCTGGAGCATACGATACGACAGGTCTATGTCCTCACCGTACATGAAGAAGTCCTCGTCGAGTAACCCGCACTCATCGAGTACCGACCTGCGGAGAAACATGCATGCGCCCGAGATAATCTCAATAGGTGTTGCAGCATACTCGTCAAGATACTTCATATAATAACGCCCAAACACCCTGCTATGAGGAAACAACTTCGTTAGACCCGCCATCTTGCAGAACGCAGTAAACGGCGTAGGCACCCCGCGGCGTGATTCCGGAGCGAACTGGCCGTTTTCGCAAAGCATCCTGACGCCCGTAGCACCCACTTCGGGATGCGCATCCATCAGTTCGATACAGTCGTGCAATAAATGTTCGTTTACGATGGTATCAGGGTTGAGCAGCATTACATATTCGCTCTGCGACTCAGAGATGGCGATGTTATTTGCACGCGCAAAGCCAATATTCTCCTTATTCTCTATAAACCGCACCTGCGGATACAGCTGCCGGTTGAATACTATCGAATCGTCCTGGCTATCATTGTCTACTACGACTACCTGACCCTCAATGCCCTCCAATGCCTTCAACACCGAATGCAAGCACTGAGCCAAGTAATACTTCACACGATAGTTCACTATGATAACCGTAACCGTAACCCTCATCACACCTTATTATATTATTGGTCTATTTGTTCTTCGCCCTCCTTGTTCAAGCTATTCAGAAATTGTTTCACCTTCCTCGCTGATGGCACACAGAAGAAAGAAGCCACAAGTGCGATGCACGCACAAAGTATACCCTTATCATCCATCAACAAGAAGTACACCAGCACACCAGCCTCAGCACACAGCCATAGCAGCAATAGGCGTACAAGGCTCCATCTATGATAAGACGATAGCGCCTCGTCCTTATCCATACGGCGCAGGCTGCGCTGCGTATTCAGTGAAAACAGCCTCAACGCAAGTGGCACACTGACAATCGTCAACAAAATCAGTGCAACATCAACATAAAACTCAAATTGCTGCCCTCGAGCAGCCAAAGCCCCATTGGGAATCACGTCAAACTCACCCAGAATCCAGGTAAGCACCACGATGCCCCATGCAGCAAACAGCTCCATGCGCAGTTCCTTTATCAATTTATCAATATTTCTTTCCATATTATATTATCTAACTCCGAAACTCTACCCTATTCACTATCGAGCGTCCCAACGTTACCTCATCGGTATATTGCAACTCATCGTTCACCGAGAGACCTCGCGCCAACACTGACAGTTTGGTTCCCTCGTACTGCGACAGTTTACGCGAGATATAGAAATTCGTTGTGTCGCCCTCCATCGTGGAACTCAGTGCAAGAATCACTTCATCAACACCTCCGGATGCCACACGCTCCACCAGGCTCTGGATCTCGAGGTCGGCAGGACCGATACCATCGAGCGGACTAATCACGCCCCCCAGCACATGATACAGCCCATGATACTGGTTCGTCGCTTCAACAGCCATCACGTCACGGATATTCTCTACCACACAAATCAGCGTCCTGTCCCTCGACGGGGAAGCACATATCTGGCACACCTCATCGTCAGAAATATTATGGCACACTCTGCAATAGTTCACCTCGTGACGCAACTGGGACACCGCATTCGCAAACCCGTCAACTGCTCCGACATCCAACCTCAACAAATGCAACACCAACCGCAACGCAGACTTGCGGCCAACCCCAGGCAACTTGGAGAACTCATCGACAGCCCTCTCAAACAACTCCGAAGAATAACGCTGTTCCATTTCTGTCTTTTTGATAGTGAGATTCCTTGTAACACAATTCAGAATCACGCTGCAAATTTACGCATTTTTCTTGATAAAAGCACTATGAAAAAGCAAAATTCGACTCTTTATGCATTTTTTTAAGCCCAAACCATCATTTTTCGTTAAAAACATTTGGTTAGTAAAAAATAATGTATTAACTTTGCCGTACACCTTTTGAAAATTAGACGTAGAAAAAACAAATAGAAAGTCTAGAGCTAATAAAGCAGGAGGTGTAGAGAAAAGAAGGAATATATGTAGACCTAATTATTAGATGACAAGAAGGGAACGATAGGTACAAAAGCGAATGAGTTGAAGAAAAGATGAGTATCAGATACCGACTGACCGAAGTAAAAGACAACATCAGCAGCAAGCCCAAAAAAGGCTATTATGCACAAGTTGTCACCAAGGGGACGATCGACACCCAGACATTATGTAAGCAAATCGCAGCAGGCTGTTCACTATCTACAGCCGACATGACAGCAGCCATCATCGCACTGTCGCAGCAACTCACTGAATGTCTGCTCGATGGATACAACGTAAACATAGAAGGAATCGGTACCTTTTCTCTGTCTGCTGAATCGAAAGTAGTGCAGAAGAAAACTGACATCCGAGCACAGTCAGTACGCGTCAAAAGCGTCAACTTCCGCTCAGCAGTCAGTCTCAAGAAAGCGATGCAAGAATCAAAGTTCGAGCGGGAGCAGATGAAAGAATAAAACAAAAACAGATAAATTGAGTATTAACAATTCACAAAAGACATTGAACAATGAAAAGAAATCTCATTCTCAGCATGGCAATCCTCGCAGCGTTTGCCCTCGTATCATGCAAATCTACTGAAAGCAGCTACAAGAAAGCATACGACAAAGCAAAGCAGCAAGAGCAAGCACAGCAAGTGAACACACCCGTACAGGTAACACCAGTTGTTACACCAGTACAGACTGTCACCCCAGTGACAACAACACAACCCGAAGACAACTCAGATCTTCGCACAGAGAATCTTACAGCAGTTAGCGGCACACTCAAGGCATACAATGTAGTATGTGGATCATTCCGCAGCCTCGACAACGCCAACAATCTCTGCAGCACACTCAAGAACAAAGGCTACAGCGCAATCATTGCGCAGAACCCGGCAACAGGCATGTATCGCGTCATTGCGACATCAACCAACACAAAGTCTGATGCCATATCAAGCCGTGACAAACTGCGCTCTACCTACCCAGACGCTTGGGTACTCTATGCGAAGTAAAGAAATATATTTTCAATCAGCTTAGTTTAAGCACATTTTAATTTCTTTTTGGTAAGTGAGAATAATGTAAGAATTATCTCGGACAGTCGCGAGTTGTGAAACCCGCGACTGTTTTCTTACACCACCCCTAAACCCACGTGAAAGGCACACAATTTGCATATATCACTCATCAACAGGCAAGCAAAAAGGCGAAAAACCACAATCTCAACCCACGAAAAACACTTAAAAAATCATTAAAAACGGTTCTTTAGGTGTTTTTCTCGTTTTTTTTTCGTAACTTTGCAGTGCAAAAAAGAACCAAAACCTTGATTCATGAAAGCTAATAAGGTATTATACATCACGACAGAAATGATTCCCTACGTGTCCGAAAACCCATTATCGGTCAAAGGGCGTTTCCTTCCCCAGCAGATTCAGGAACTGGGTCACGAAATCCGCACTTTCTCTCCTAACTGGGGAAACATCAACGAACGCAGGAATCAACTGCATGAAGTGATTCGCCTATCGGGTATGAACATCATCATCGACGACACCGATCACCCATTGCTCATTAAGGTAGCATCGCTGCAGGAGGCACGTATGCAGATCTATTTCATCGACAACGATGAGTATTTCTCACGCAGAGGAGTGTTGGCAGACGAAACCGGTCAGGAGTATACAGATAACGGTGAACGTGCAGTGTTCTACGCACGCGGTGTACTGGAAACGATGAAGAAACTTCGCTGGATACCCGATGTGATTCATTGTCACGGATGGGCAGCAGCTATTGCGCCACTCCTCATAAAGCGTGCCTATCAGGACGAACCATCGTTCTGTGACTCGAAGGTGGTTGTTTCCGTATCAGCTTCTGAATTCAAGACAGATATGGGTGTAACCTTCCAGCGCAGCATACCATTTAAGGACATCACGTCGAAAGAAATTGCCGACGTTTGTACAGGTAACTGCACCTATGAAGAACTTGCCAAGATAGCGATTAAGTACTCCGATGGTGTGGTATTCGAATCGAAACGCATGCCAACCGAAATCACGTCGTACGCCAAGTCACTGGGCCGCCCTATCCTTACCTATCAAGGCGACGAAGGGTATGCAGAGGCTTACAGTGCGTTCTATGATTCACTGATACCTGAAGAGTAAAGAAACCTCCTTCAAAACTCCCTCTCAAAGGAGATAGAATAGAATAGAAAAGAGAAGAGTTATGAAAAAAAATATACTTACCGTTATTGTGCTTTTGTTCTCTATCCTGATGGTTGTCACATCATGCGACGACAGCACTGGCACACTCGGTAATGACATGATGCCCTCTCCCGACTACGTATCAAAAGAGAGCAAACTCTATGACATACACACACAATCGTACTCGGCTGGCGATTCCGTATTGGCACGCTCAAGCATGTCGTATCTAGGACAATTTACTGATCCAGAGACAGGCACCATCATCAAGTCAGATTTTCTGGCTCAGTTTCACTGTATCGATGATTTTGCTTTCCCCGACTCTATTCTCAACAACAGCATCATTTCGACGGAATTGCGGTTGTTCGTCTCGAAATTCGTAGGCGACTCATTGGCTACATTCAAAATCAGTGTCTATCCCCTAACCAAGGTGATGAACCCTGATGCCGACTACTACACGAACATCAACCCTGCTCAATACTGCGACACAACCGTGGAACCGCTGACAGTGAAGTGGTTCACGCTTTCCGACCTCACAGTTGACGAAAATGAGCGCAACAAGGTAGGATACCAAAACCAAATTGTGATTTCGCTACCCAACGAGATGGGCATCCAAATATGGAACGCATGGGAAGAGCATCCCGAATATTTCCGCAATAGTGAGAGTTGGATTAATAGCGGGCTGCCTGGTTGCAAGGGCTTCTATTTCAAATTGGAAAGCGGTGACGGTGCACTGGCTTATATCAACATTGCTCAGTATAACATCAACTACCGATACCACGAAATCTATCGCGAACAGGAGGTTGATACAACTGGAATCTGTCAGTTTGCCATGACCGAAGAAGTGATTCAGGCTACGCACTTTGCGAACACCAACCTTGAACAGTTGTTGGCAGACAACACATGCACGTATCTGAAGAGTCCTGCAGGTCTCTTCACGTTGGCAACAATCCCTGTTGATCAAATTACCACTACTGATACCATCAATCAAGCAAAGGTTGTGTTTACACGCTACAATGACAAGATTGACCATCGATTCCGCCTCGATATCCCCAAGTACCTGCTGATGGTACGACTGGACGACTACAACAACAGATTCTTTGAGAACTATCAGTTGGCAGATGCAAATAGATCCTATTTGAGTATGTTCAATAGTACTAACAACACTTACACATTCAATAATATTTCTCACCTGCTCAACATCATGTCAAATGAATTGAAAGACGGCACAGCCAGCCCTAATTATAATAAGGTGTTGCTGATTCCTGTAGAGCCAACCTTCGAGTCATCGACCGCATCGACGAAGAATCTGGTGAAACTCTGTCATGACTTCTCGATGACAAGCGCCCGACTGGTGGGAGGTAAAGACCCTGTGAAATTAGAAATCATCTATAGCAGATTTACAAAATAAGAGAAAGAGTTGGAAACATTTCCAACTCTTTTCATTTTATTCTACCGACTCGACCGTGACACCTTCGATGGATGATAGGATGTCGAGCAACTGCTGACGTAAGCGATTGCGTCGAATATGGAGGTCGAGGCTCACGATGTACAATGGATGACCTGCAGCACTAATGCGTTCTTCCATGCGGTAGCTCTTAATACCAATTTGGAGTTGGGCAAGATGCTGGCGCACCTGATCAATATGCTGCTGAGTCGGTGCAGCAAAGCGTACGGAGAACTGGCTTTCACCAAACTGATAAAGGAAGAAATTCATGCTTTCCATTCCCAGCAAGACAAGAGCCGTAGCGACACAGGCAAGGATATACATGCTTGCACCACACGCCATACCGATTGCTGCTGCAACCCATACACCTGCCGCTGTAGTGAGACCATGAACCGTTCGTTTTTGGAAAATAATGGTACCCGCTCCAATGAAACCAATACCTGTAACGATTTGGGCAGCCACTCGAGACACATCGAGACGCACATTGGGGTTATTAGCATAGTGGTCGAGCACCTCACCGAACCCATACTGGGATAGCACCATAAAGAGCGCACTTCCTAATGCCACTAAGAAATGAGTGCGGAAACCTGCATCTTTTGCACGATATTCACGCTCAAGTCCGATTGCCCCACCTAAGAGGGCTGCTACTAATATACGTATGATATAATCCATCGGTAAATTGAAGATTAAAAAGCGAAAGTTGAAGTCAGTTGATTCCCCTGCACATTGAAACAAGGAGAACAGCGATATAGTTGAAGAAGACAACAGCAAGGAAAAGATGCATGTCGGTCTTCTTATAGCCAGTTGGAGTAGAGAGACCCGTCACATAGCGTGGAGTTCCTATACGTTTCATAACCCACCGATATAGGCAATAGAACCCCCACCCTATGAGGATTCCGACCAGAAGCCCCACAGTCACGTCACCGAAATAGTGAACGCCAAGATAGAGACGGGTGAATGTTGTGGTAACTGACCAGAAATAAAGGGTGAAGGTAACCGCGCGATAACGGAACAGGAAAGAAAGAAAGGTAGCCATGCAGAAGGTATTGCATGCATGTCCGGAGAAGAATCCAAAACGACCTCCACGATAGCCTTCTACAATATCGACCAGATACATAATCTCAGGATTCTGCGTAGGACGCCAACGAGCCACCCAAGGCTTCACCAATCCTGAACAAAGGCGATCGGCAACAAGTATCATCAACCCGATGGTAAGCAGGATGATGAGTGCATCGCGCAGAGTGTTGTTGTGGAAGAAAATATAGAGCAGCATCAGAATCACCAAAGACCACGAAAAGGTATTGGTGATACAAATCATGAGGTTGTCCCAGAAGAGCGACGTACTGCCATTAAGGGCAAGTGTGATGGTTTGATCAAGCTGTTCTATCATGTATTTCAGAAATTACACGTCTGTTTGTACTATATCTGTTGGAGAGCACTCACAGGTATCCACCCCACCTTGCCTTCCTCAAGTTTCACTTCACACCACTCTTTCATTGTCTGGTCGAGCATCTCCACTTTCGATCCCTCATGGATGACAAAGAGATCAGTACTGCTGTCGCTCGGCGAACTCTTCACCGTGACTGCAGAATCCATTATGATGGCATACTGACGATTAGCGATAGTGAGGTGCTGCGAAAGTGCACAAAGGTTAGCTACGATTGTGATGAAGAGTGCGATAAGCGCTCCATAGAAACCTATCTTGCGCCATGTAACGTCACTCATAAACGCATACACAATAATACAGCAGAGCATCAGCACAAACGTCACGAAAGCAATAATAAGCCAACTGTTGATACTCATAGTATTTGTAAGAGTGCGCCACCAAGTGATGAAGAACATCTCGGATGGGGGTGTCACCTTATCAGCTGTCTTTCCTCGAGCCAATGCGAGGTTAGCCTTAGTATCGCTGTCGCTCGGATCGAGGAGCAAAGCACGTTCATAGTTTAGTACTGAGAGCGCTACCTCATCAAGCTTATAGTAGCAGTTTCCGAGGTTGTAATAGAGTTCTTTTGATACTCCTTGGTTCTTAAGAATCGACTCATAGATTTCTGCAGCCTCCCGATAGTGCTCCTGAGCATAGAGGTTATCTGCTTGCTGCTTGATTTTTGCTTCTGTAGCTAGTGAAGAAGCGATGCTGAGAAGCACAAACAGAATGAGCGAAAGCGTTGCCGTCTGCGACTTCTGAGGAGCTTTCTTGAAGTTGCCTTCTATCTGACTTATCACATTCACGGCGCTATTGTATACGGTTTCCATATTCTCGTTTGGATTGCCTGGTGCATATCTTGCAAACTCACATTCATTGAGGGTCTTGATGAACTGCTTGATGAGCGATGGGTCGACTTGCTGCTGTGCAAGTGCTGCATTTATATTATCCTTGTTGAGATTTGCCTGTGGCATATTGAGTTTATCAGCGATATATCCCCAAAGGGCACGCATCACCTCATCATAGAACTCATTCTGGTTGTGAGCAGCAAGCAGTTTTTCTGCCACTTTCAGACGCTTCTTCGCTATCTTATTGGCTTTCCGTCCACGCATCTTAGCTATGTTGGAATTATCCTTGATGCGCTTATGCCCAATGGCAAGAATGATGATGAAAATGATGAGCGGAATGAGGTATGCCAGCCAGTACTTCCAAGAGCCGAAAAAGTCGTCACCTGTACGATGGAGTACTGTATCACCTGTCTTGATATAGCGGATATCCTTGTTCAACTCCTTGACATCCTGCTGATTGCTGGTGTAGTCAGCCACAGAACTGCTCGAGCCACTACCCTTCTCCACCTCGACAGTGTATGGTTCTGTAGTGAGTGTATGATAAGAATGGGTCGAGGGGTCGAAATACACAAATTCGGTAGCTGGAATGGTATAAGTGCCTGCATGACGAGGAACTGCCAAATATTCAAACTCTTTCGTGCCGTTCAATCCGTTCCGTGTGAGCGAGAAGTTATCCGTTGCTTTTGCGTCATAAGTCTCAAAATCTTTTGGGAATGCCACCTCGGGTGCTGAGATGAGTTTCATATTACCTGTACCCTTCACAGCAATCTTCAATGTGATGGCATCATTGGCTTTCACATGCTGGGTACTGATGTCAGATGCTATAGAGAACGAGCCTACAGCTCCCGAGAAGTTTGCAGGTTTTTCGGGTAACGGACTGACGTGGATGGTCAGCTGAGGTGTGGTGATTTTCTTCTTCACCTCTACCATTCCACCTGTTCCGTTGAAGAAAGCCTCGATAGGATCGATATAGCGGTTTTGCTGAACAACAACTCCTTCATAGGTAATCGCAGGAATGACCAGATCGCCCGTCTTCTGCGGGAATACCACATATTGGGTCCATACAACCGTGTGATATACTCGTCCATTATAGTTCTCAAGTTCGAACTCCTTGTTTCGAGGCAACGGGATCTCCTGAATCTGGAATCCATCCAAAGTTGGCAGTTTACCGTCTAACTGCTGCAGGTTGACCAATGTATATACTTTGTAGGTTACCAGCACAGCCTCTTGTTCATACACTTTCGTGCGACTAGCAGTAGCAGTCATAAAGAGATCGGAACTCGATATAGAAGTACTCTGCTGACGCGATGGTTCGTCTTGCTGACGTTGTCTGCGCATACCCTGCTGCTGGGCCTGCTGACTCTGTCGATTGTTGCTTGCTGCTACCACCTGAATCTTCAGGCTTTGCGACTTATATGGCTGTCCCCCTACATTGATGGTAGCTGCAGGGATGGTGTATGTGCCTACTTTGGTAGCCATCAGTGTAAAGGTATAGGTATATGACGAACTCTGCGACATCTGGCCGTTTATATACTGAAAACTGCTCTGCTGCGAGGTGCTCGGACCATACATCACATCGAATCCTTCGAACTTGGGATAGCTGAAGTTCGACACATCTTGACTATTGATGGTATATTGAATCCTGAACCGCTCGCCCACCTCTACGATGGAAGGAGCTGTGGCGCGAAACGACACATTATCCGCAAACGCTGAAATGCCGGGTAACGACAAAAGAATTGTCAATAGTGTAATATATAGCTTATTCATTTGTGTTGAAGAGTTCATGAGTTTATGAATTCAGGAAATCAGAGATTACCAGTCTTTTTCCAGACCTTGACGATGAGCTTTCTCGGCTTTCTGCACCTTTCGCTGCACAGCCTTCTCATCCTGCTGAGCAGAATTGAGCAACTGCTCTGCAGTCTTATCGTCAATTTGTGGCTTTTGAGGCTGCTGTTGCTGCTGTTCTTGTTTCTGTTGCTGATCTTGCTTCTGTTGGTTTTGGTTTTGCTGATCTTTATTCTGTTGATCCTGCTTGTCTTGGTCTTTCTGCTGATCCTTGTTTTGGTCGCCCTGATCCTGCTTGTCTTTCTGGTCGTCCTTCTTGTCCTGATCCTGGTTCTGATCCTGGTTCTGATCCTGACCTTGCTGGTTTTGGTTCTGCTGGTTCTTCTTCAGCATATACTGAGCCATCGCAAGATTATAGCGCGTCTCGTCATCCGAAGGATTACAGCGCAACGCACTCTTATAGAGTTCAACTGCCTGTTGGAACGACTTCATAGCATCGGGGCTGTTCGCTTTCATCAGGCTACGACCATTCAGGTACGTCATATTGCCCATATTGTGATATACGTAAGCCTTCTTCTCAGGAGTCTCGGCAATCTGTTCCAAAGCTTTCTTGTACTGTTCGAAAGCCACAGAGTCGTTTCCCTGAGCTGCAACCGAATTACCCAGATTGTAATAAGCCTCTAATGTCTTGTTCATCTCGAGCGCCTTACGATACCATGTTTCCGCTTTGTTGTATTCCTTGTCTCTGAAATGTTTATTTCCCATACGGATACAATCGCGGTCATTGTTCTGTGCCACGAGTTGCAGACAGAGGAAGAGTGAGCAAACAGTGAGTATATATCTTGAGAGTTTCATCATCACACCTTATCTTTATTAAATAGTTTGAAACGTCTGAACAGCTTGTTTTTCTTGTCGAGAATACAAATCTCGATACATAGCACAATAAACAACAGGATGGCTACAGCTACGAACTGCTCATCATATTCTGAATACATCGAAGTCGTAAAGTCTTCTTTCTGCATCTTGGCAATCTCTGTTTCCAACATCGACTGAGCCTCATCCGTACGGTCCACATGGATATACACGCCATTTCCAGCCTGAGCTATCTGTTTACCAACTGACTCGTTCAGTTTGGTAGTCACTACATTGCCGTCCATATCCTTCTTGAACTGATTATTACCCATTGGAATCGGTCCACCTTGCGGAGTTCCCACCGACAACACAAAGATGCGTACTCCCATTTCCTTCGCCATCTGAGCAGCCTCAATAGCATTTTGCTCGTTATCCTCGGCATCTGTGATAAGAATCAATGCCTTACCCGTTGTCGTATTTTGGGTAAATCCAGCAACTGACTTCTGAATAGCATCTCCCAAGTCCGTTCCCTGTAAGGTGATGGTCTTGGGGTCAAGTTGGTCAAGAAACATCTTTGCCGATACATAGTCCGACGTGATGGGCAACAGGGTGATAGACGTTCCAGCGAATGCCACCAGACCCAGTTTGTCCTCATCCAGCTGGTCGATGAGTTTGCTGACAATCATCTTCGACTTCCCCAAACGATTGGGCGAGATATCCTCACACAGCATCGAGTTCGACACATCGACTGCGATAACAGCCTCAATACCCGAACGCTTGAATTCTTCGTTTCGCATACCATACTGAGGGCGTGCCATGATAAAGATGATGAGTGCAAGCGCAATCATCAGCAGAGCGAACTTCACGACAGGACGTGCTGACGATACATCGGGCATCAAATGCGCCAAGAGGTCTGGGTCGCCAAACTTAGCCAGATTACGCTTACGACGATACCTCAGAAACACAAACAGGGCTGTGAACAGCGGTATCAGCGTCAGCAGAAATAGATATATGGGATGTGCAAATCTAAACATTGTCTTCAACATTTTATGGAAGGCGGCGCAATACCACCATCCGCATCAACAATTCTAACAAGAACACTATCAGCGCAGCGAGCGCAAAGGGTTCGAACAGTTCGCCACGTTTGCTATACTGTCGCACATTAAACTTCGTACGCTCCATCTTATCGATGTCGTTATAGATGGCATCAAGTTCAGCATTCCGTTGTGCGCGGAAGTACTGGCCTCCTGTCTCCTTGGATATCTTTGTCATCGTGGCCTCGTCGATTTCAACTGGCAGACTCACAGTTCCGCCCGTAGGCAGAGGGTATGGAGCCATACCTGTCGTACCGATACCGATGGTATAGATACGCACCTTCTGCTTCTTGGCAATCTCGGCTGCTGTGACGGGCGAAATGTTTCCTGCGTTGTTCACACCGTCAGTCAACAGGATAATCACCTTCGATTTTGCCTTGCTCTCACGCAGACGCAACAGTGCGTTCATGATTCCGTCGCCGATTGCTGTTCCGTCATCAATGGTTCCCTTGGCAGCCATCCTTGTGTCGGCACTCGCATACAGGTTCATCAACGCTGCATGATCGGTAGTGAGCGGACACTGGGTATAGGCTTCACCTGCAAAGAACGTCAGACCGATGTTATCATTCATACGCTTCTCTATGAAGTGCTGGGCAATCTCGCGCAAAGCCTCTACACGGTTAGGTTTGAAGTCCTGAGCCAGCATACTGGTCGACACATCGACTGCCAACATAATATCGATACCTTCCACATCAGTATCGCTCCACGAATGCTTGCTTTGCGGACGAGCCAGGATGCACACCACCAATGTAATTAGTATGATACGTAAGAGAAAAGGCACATGAATGAGGTACTGACGCAAAGACTTTGGCAGGGCTTTGTATTTCGATGCTTCAGGCATCTTCAGTGTCGCCCTACTCTTCTTGCTTCGCATCACATACCAGATGATATAAGGTATGAGAACCGTCAGTAGTATGAAATAATATGGATTACTGAATACCATAATGCTTCATCATTTTTAGATAAATAGATAATACAAACGATAGACGAGGAAGCTGGTCACCACGATGATGGCAATCGCCACAGCTGCAATGCTAGCTATCAGGATTGCCTTCGCAATCTTTGAGCGCTTCTCCTCTACCACAATCTCCGTTGGTTGCGGTTTGGTTTCCTCTTCTATCTTTGTCTGATTGATATACTCTACAGCTGTCACGAGGTTTCGGTCGTTCTCGTTGATGAGGGTTGTGTATTTGGCAAATTTCACCAAGTCAGCTGTCTGGAACAGTTCACGCAACTCTCGCAGAGCCTCTTCGTCGTTCTCTGCCTGCAGATGTTCGATAATCTCACTCGATGTCATCTCCATCGCACTGAACTTGAAACGCTCGGAGATATACTGGCGCAAGGTATCCGTCAACTGGGTGTAATACTCCTTCGAGTCTTCGCTCTGCACCAGATTATCCTCCTTGATCTGTGCTATCTTCTGCATCGCCACCTTATGCGGCGCAATGTGTTGACGCAACTTGATGCGGTGAATGATCGGTTTGTTGGTAATCAGACGAATTACCACATAAATCAGCAACGCTGCCAGGATCAGCAACCCTATCACCATCCAGATAACAGGTTTCCAGTCGTCCCAGCTGAACGGAGGTTTCATCTCGGGCTTGAATCCGCAGATACTGTCCACCTTCATCGTATCTATATTGACGGTCAACACCTTTAGGGCAAGGTTTGTCTTCGCTTGATAGTCCTTACCATCCACCTTCACAGTGATAGGCGGGATGTAGTAAAGGGCAGAATCGAACGAAGTGACCACATAGCGCTGAGTGAGCACCATTCGTTTGCCGTCGTTGAGCAACTGAGTATCAGGTCCCGAGGTGTTCACCACCTCTATACCTGGTATCATCTGCTGCAAGGAGTCGTAGTGTGCAAACTCCACCTTCTTGCCAGCATCTGCACTCACATCCACCGTGATGCCCACTTGCTGCCCAATGAAAATGCGGGTCGAGTCAATCTTGGCATCTACCGTTACCTGCGCACTAAGCGATATCACACTACACCACGCAACAAACAAGACTATGATTCGTATTGCTTTCAACTCTTATCTTAATTCTTAATTCTTCAACTAACAACTAAAGTCTAAAGTTCAAAAGTCTAAACACCATCAGCTTCTCCTTCTGAACAGATTCATCAACGACTTCACGAAATCCTCATCCGTACGCACCGAGATATTATCCACGTTCGATTTCGTCAGCATCGTGTTCAGTTTACCCTGATGCTGCACCCACCACTCGCGATGTGCACGTCGCACAGCCGACGAAGCTGTATCAAGCCAGAGTTCCTCACCCGTCTCAGCATCAGCCAGACGAATCAGACCCACATTCGGTAGCTCCGTCATACGCTGGTCATACACCTGAATGGCAACCACATCATGGCGCCTGTTGGCAATCGTCAGCTCCTGCTGGAAGTCCTTGGCATTGTAGAAATCGCTGAGCAGGAACACTGTACAGTGTTTCTTGATGGCATTCGTCATAAACTCTACTGCCTGACCTATATCCGTCTTGCTGCTCTCCGGTTGGAAATTCAGCAGTTCGCGGATGATGAGCAGGATGTGTTTACGGCCTTTCTTCGGAGGAATGAACTTCTCCACCTTGTCCGAGAAAAAGATGACACCAATCTTATCGTTGTTCTGGATGGCAGAGAAAGCCAGCGTGGCTGCAATCTCAGTCACCATCTGACGCTTTGTCTGACTGATTGTTCCGAAGTCCAGACTGCCCGACACATCGACCAGCAGAATCACGGTCAGCTCACGTTCCTCCTCAAACACCTTCACGAACGGTTTGTCGAAACGGGCTGTCACATTCCAGTCGATATCGCGCACATCATCACCATACTGATATTCACGAACTTCAGAGAAAGCCATACCTCTACCCTTGAAGGCAGAGTGGTATTCTCCAGCAAAGATATTGTTGGAGAGTCCACGCGTCTTTATTTCTATCTTCCTTACCTGACTAAGCAGTTCTGAAGTTTCCACCTTCTTATTTACAATTTAACGATTTACAATTTACTATTTCTTAAATTTTTATATTTTTGCATTTTTACATTATGCATTATGAAACTTTAGTTCGACGTAGTCAATTATGCATTATGCATTATGCATTTCTAAGGAACTTCCACCTTATTCAGTATCTTGCTCACGATTTCCTCCGAAGTCACATTGCTGGCCTCAGCCTCGTAAGTCAGTCCGATACGATGACGCAGCACATCATGCGCAATCGCGCGTACATCTTCAGGAATGACATAGCCACGATGTTTGATAAACGCAAACGCACGTGATGCCAATGCTAAGTTGATAGATGCACGAGGCGAACCGCCGAACGAAATCAGACCCTTCAGTTCCTTCAGGTTATACTTGTCGGGATAACGGGTTGCAAACACGATGTCGGCGATATACTGCTCGATCTTCTCGTCCAGATACACATCGCGCACCACCTTGCGAGCAGCCTCAATATCAGCAGTACCCATGATAGGCTTAATCTTGATTTCCTCACCCGATATGTTCTGGCGGATAATTTTCTTCTCCTCATCCAGCTTCGGGTAGTCAATCACAACTTTCAGCATGAAACGGTCCACCTGAGCCTCAGGCAGCGGATACGTACCCTCCTGCTCGATAGGGTTCTGTGTAGCCAATACAAGGAATGGTTTAGGGAGTTCGTATGTCTGAGTGCTGATAGTCACCTGACGCTCCTGCATCGCCTCAAGCAATGCACTCTGAACCTTCGCCGGAGCACGGTTGATTTCGTCTGCCAACACAAAGTTAGCAAATACCGGACCCTTCTTCGCCATGAACTGCCCGTCCTTCTGACTATAGATCATCGTACCGATAACGTCAGCAGGAAGGAGGTCAGGCGTAAACTGGATTCTGCTGAACTGTGCATCAATCAACGATGCCAGCGTGCGGATGGCCTTTGTCTTTGCCAATCCAGGCACACCTTCCAGCAACACATGACCGTCCGACAACAAACCGATCAGCAATGATTCCACCAGATGTTTCTGACCAATGATGGCTTGATCCATACCTGTCATCAGGTTCGTCACAAATACACTTTGTCTTTCTATTCGCTCATTCAATTCACGAATATCTACTACTTCTGCCATATTCTTATTTATTTTGACTATTTACTATCTATTTTTCAATTAAGCGATTAAATCGGACGCAAAAATAGTGTTTTCCTACGACTCACAGCGCATCCGTTAATTTTTTTTAGGACAAATACCCCTCTTTTTAAGAGTATTTAATTATTAATTAAATCCAAGCAAGCAGAATGTGAAGCATCCCCACTTCAACAATCCATAAACACACAAAACGCAGAACCAACAAACAGGTATCAAAAGCAATTACGACGGCCACAGAAAATTAACATAAATTATTTAACAATTCAAGACTCATACCCAATACCCTCAATACAAGACCCTTAAAAATAAAAATCGTTACCATTAAGGAAAAAATTTGCAGCCCTTAATAGTAACAATTGTTACCCCTAAGGATTACAAAAAAACTCCTTAGGGGTATAGAGAACAAATACAATATTAAGTTTCGAAAATCGTCACTTAATTACGCCAGCATTATTTCGAAGGAAAAGAAAGAGAACGGAACTTCATCGAGGGAATACCACCAGGCCTAAAGCCCCCTGCTTTCGCTCGTTCGTATGAGGGATCATGAAATGCTGCAGCCCACCCAGCTCCAGATTCTATACTATCCACATCTCCATTATCTGCCCAAATCCTCACATAAGTTGCATAGTCATATTTGAGTTTTGCCTTTGTCGCTTCATCATAATAGAAAGTGACACTATAGAATTCCCGCCCCACATTTCGCTGAATAAAAGGTCGGTTAATCGTAGTGAAATACTTCTGTTTAGAAGACACTTTGGGTAAAACATCGCCCTGTAGCCACTCAGGAGCGATATTCTCAGACACCTCTCTCGCCAGATTCACCAAATATTCGTTTCGCTCCTTCTCAGTCAACCTGTCCATAACAAGGAACTGTTGAGTAATTGAATCGACGTTCTCTGTCAGTTTCGTAACTTGAGCACGATCCCCCTTTCGCACAGCCGCTTCCAACTTTGTAGCAAAGTCTGTAAAATCCTTTGCTCGTCCTACGCCTCCATCAAGAGTAGAACGTGCTCGCTTCCTTTGGGCTACGAACTCATAGTCTGTGCCATCAGAGATTTCAACATTGACAATCTGACCATCGTGGTATTTAGGTACAGGTTCTTTGGCTGTCCAGATAGCCACATCCCACAGGTGTATCAGCCGAGTAGCCACATCATCAGAGATGTCCATCGTGTGGCGCCTGATGATGGGTTCTTTATATTCCGACTTGTCATGAAGACGAAGCGCCCTTTCTACATTTAAGTCAATACTTAATGTCTGTTTGTCTCTTGATGAGATGACCTCAGACGAAACCAACTGATGAGCCACTGAATCGTAGGCAATCGAACACTCATTTAGATATGTGAAGATGCCAGCAAAACTTGCATTCTCAGGAACCATCAACCTGAACAGCTCCTGCTCATAAGTCAATGTATCAGGATTTAATTCCATCAGGTCGACAGGAATCAACCATTCCTGCGGGCCAATTGTTAACCACTTTTCCAAAGGTTGTGCCATCATATTGATTGGCAGCAATGTGAATAATAAAACAACAATTCTTTTCATACCGTAATCATTTAGAGTTAATAAATCATTTAGAATAATAACCACTGCTTGGGTTGCGACTGCAAATTTACGGCAAAAAAATGTAACATCCTTGCAGATTTGTAACATTGAGTACACGTAGTGTACACATAACGAAAGGTTGTTCTGCCCACAATAACTCAAAGAACGCCAATACAGCACATTTCAGGCTGCATCCTGAATGAAAGGAGTTTGAAGCCGCAATTCAATGCGAATTTACGCTGAATTCACCTCGAATTTACGTAGAATGTCAACTTCTTCCAGCATAAGACAGACACTTTTCCTTGTATATTTACGGCAGCTTCAGTTCTGTGCCTAATGGGATGAAAGTGGTGTCGGTCAGGTCATTGAGCTGCATGATGCGTGGAACGGAGTCGGTGGTGTTGTAGTGGAGGATGGAGATGGTAGTGAGTGACTCTCCTTTCTGGAAAACATGTACTTTGTAAGCAGGGGCATCGACTGGAGTCGAATAATTCAATACTGACGGTTTGCTGTTTGTTTGCGGTTCCGCTTGTGTAGATGATTCTCCTACAGAGTTATTTGACAGTATACTCGCAAGGCAGATGGCTACGAACACAACTGCGAGTGCGATGGATGCCCAAAGCCACCAGTGTGATTTCTTTGGTTCGGACTCGGCATTCGACGAAAGACTGGATGCGAGTGCTGCAGGTGTTGCTTGTGGTGTAGAGAGCAAAGCGGAAGATAGCGAATCAGACGAAGTAGTGGACGGGGCTATAGGTGCTGCTGATGCCTTACGTATTGGCTTCTTCTTGGGTACAGGAGTGGGTTCTATCAGTTCTGCTCCATTAATTACTGCATTGACTTTATCTTCCTCGACAAACTTCAGTTTGTTGTGACCAGGAATCACGATGCGCTCTCCTGTATTCACATTCACGCTGGCACGATCTGCCACCTTGATAGTCTTGAACGTACCAAGACCTTTCACCTTGACTGCTTTACCGCTGGTGACAGCATCGGCGAGTGTCTTGAAGAACGCATCGATGAAAGGTTGCACTTGCTGTGGGTCCCAACCACGTTGGAGCAGTGTTTCTGCCAACATCTGTGTAGTGATTTTCTTTGCCATATATGCGTTCTTTTTTATTCTTTGGTTGACTTGACTTTATCTTTCATCTCGCTTGTAGGCTTGAAAGCGATGGTTTTGCTCTCAGGAACCTCTACATAGTCTTTTACGTTGGGGCTATACATGCGGCGTGCTGCCTTTGTCTTCAGTTCCAACGTACCTAAGTCGGGCAACACAATCGCGTTGTCCTGCTTAATTTCGTTCACCATAACTGCTGTCAGCGCAGCCGCCAGTTGTTCTGCATCTTTCTGTGACATCGATACAGTCTGAGCAATCGATTTGATAAAAACCTGATAGTTCACAATCCTATTTACTATTTGACAATTTACTATTTACAAATCCACTAAGCTATTAACCAATAACCTTTACCTTCCCATACAGGTCGAAATCATCAGCGTCTGTGATGGTTACCTGATAGAAGCATCCTCTGCGCAGCCTACCTGCACTCACAGGAATGAGCACCTCGGGATCGACTTCTGGTGAGTCGAACTCGGTGCGACCCACATAGTACTCACCCTCTTTGCGGTCAATGATGACCTTGAGCGTCTGGCCCACTTTTGCTGCCTGCACCTCTGCAGAGATGTCTTGCTGGATGGCCATCAACTGACTGAGCCGTTCCTGTTTCACATCATCGGGGATTTCGTCCTTGAAATGACGTGCTGCATAGGTACCGTCTTCCTCTGAATAGGCAAAGGCGCCCATACGCTCGAAACGTGCCCAGCGCACAAACTCCTTCAGCTCCTCAAACTCCTGCTCGCCCTCACCTGGGAATCCGACCATCAAGGTGGTACGCAGGTGGATGCCTGGAACTGCTTCACGCAGACGTGTAATCAGTTCGTACGTCTGTTCCTTGTCAACATGACGTCTCATATTGGTCAGCACGTTGGTGCTGATGTGCTGCAGTGCGATATCGAGATAGCGGCACACATTGCGATGACGACGCATCACATCGAGCAGTTCCATCGGGAACTGATGGGGATAGGCATAGTGCAGACGAATCCATTTCACACCCTTCACCTGCGCCATACGGTCGATGAGGGGTGCTATCATTCGTTTCTTGTAGAGGTCGATTCCATAGTAGGTCAGCTCTTGTGCAATCACCTGAAACTCGCGCACACCCTGAGCAACCAGGTATTCCACCTCCGCGATGATGTCGTCGATCGGACGGCTGTGATGCCTGCCTGTGATGATAGGAATGGCACAATAGGCACACTTGCGGTCGCACCCTTCGGATATCTTCACATATGCATAATGGCGAGGGGTGGTCAGGACACGTTCATACCCCAAGCCTTCCCCTAAAGAACTTACATTATTTAATTCTTTAATTTTTACATTTTCCTTTGGGGTCTGGGAGGAAGAAAGCTCCCTCACTATCCCATCCCAGTCGAACTTGCCATAGAAACGGTCGACCTGCGGAATCTCCTTTCCGAGTTCCTTCATATAGCGTTCCGACAGGCATCCCATGACATAGAGGCGACGCAGACGGCCTTCCTCCTTAGCCTGACAGAACTCAAGAATCATATTGACAGACTCCTCCTTCGCATCGCCGATGAAGCCACAAGTATTGATAACGGCTATCTCACCCTGCGGATGGGGAGAGTCGTGCGTGACTCGATAGCCCAACGCCCGCAGCCGTGCCATCAGTTGTTCGGAATCTACCAGATTCTTCGAACAGCCCAACGTGATGATGTCAACCGTATTATGCCTCATATTTTTAGTATTTATCGCTTCGCTCAGAAGTTATAGAAGTTACCGCTTACACTTAGAAGTTATCACTTCGCTTACGATACTCTGCTAAAGACTAAAAGTCTAGTGCCTAATGTCTATTCTCCAAAGAGAGAATTGACAAACTCCCTGCGGTTGAATGCCTGCAGGTCTTCCATTCCCTCACCCAGTCCGATATACTTTACAGGTATCTTGAACTGGTCAGAGATACCAATCACCACCCCACCCTTGGCTGTACCATCGAGTTTGGTGATAGCCATTGCTGTCACCTCTGTGGCTGCCGTGAACTGACGTGCCTGCTCGAAAGCATTCTGACCGGTAGAACCATCGAGCACCAGCAACACCTCATCGGGGGCTGTGTCGATATGTTTCCTCACTACATTACGTATCTTCGTCAACTCGTTCATCAGTCCCACCTTGTTATGCAGACGTCCCGCAGTATCGATGAGCACCACATCGGCATCGTTGGCGATTGCCGAACTCACTGTGTCGTATGCCACAGAGGCTGGATCGCTCCCCATCTGCTGCTTCACGACCGGTACTCCTACACGCTCGCCCCAGATGCAAAGCTGCTCGACAGCTGCTGCACGGAACGTATCGGCTGCTCCTAGATAGACTTTCTTTCCGGCTTGCTTAAACTGATATGCTAGCTTACCGATCGTTGTGGTCTTTCCCACCCCATTCACACCTACGACAAGTATCACATAGGGCTTATGGTCGGCAGGCAACTGGAAACCTTCAGTATCGTCTGTATTGTTCTCAGTGAGCAGGTTGGCAATCTCATCACGCAAGATACCATTCAGCTCTGCTGTATCAACATATTTATCACGAGCCACACGTGCCTCGATCTTCTCGATAATCTTCAGGGTGGTATCCACGCCCACATCCGAGGTGACAAGCACCTCTTCGAGATTGTCCAAGACTTCATCATCGACTTTCGATTTTCCAGCCACAGCACGTGCTATTTTCCCAAACACGCTCTCTTTCGTCTTAGCCAATCCGCTGTCCAGCGTTTCCTTCTGCTTTTTTCCAAACCAATTTAAGAATCCCATAATATATTAATAATGTATAGTGTTAAAAGTTAATGATGAAATGATACCGAGTGCAAAGATAATCATTTTTCGCGAAACTCGCAAAGAATTAAACAAAATAAGTGTCCAACGCAGGACACTTATTTCCAATGATTATGAAACAAAAGTACAAATATAGCGTTTAGCTATTTGCATATGCCTTAGCTTCTTCGTTCAGAAGAACCTTTTCTTCAAACATATATGCGCCAGTCTTAGGAGACTTACACATCTTAATAACCTTTGTGTATGCGCGACCATCCTTTGATTGGAGAGTTGCGACCGCTTTCTTTGCCATATTATATCAGTTTATTTGATTTCCTTATGAACAGTCATCTTCTTAAGGATGGGGTTATACTTCTTCAGTTCCAGACGGTCTGGAGTGTTCTTACGGTTCTTTGTTGTGATGTAACGTGATGTTCCTGGAAGACCGCTTTCCTTCATTTCAGTGCACTCAAGAATTACCTGCACTCTGTTACCTTTAGCTTTCTTTGCCATGATTTCGTTTCTCCTTAATGATTATGCAATTACTTGGATGTCTTTCCAGTTGCAATAGCCCTTATCTACTGCCTGACGTAATGCAGCATCAAGACCAATTCGGTTAATAATGCGAAGACCAGCAGCACTGACCTTCAAAACAATCCAACAATCTTCTTCTACATAGTAGAATTTCTTAGTAAACAAATTGACCTCAAAACGTCTCTTTGTTCTGCGAAGTGAGTGTGATACATTATTACCAATCACTGACTTCTTACCTGTGATTTGACAAATTTTTGACATATTTCTTTTTCTTAATTATTCTGCTATATTTCTTGTCGGGATTTTTAAACAGCGTGCAAAGTTACGAATTTTTTTTGAACCGCCAACAAATAATGCATTATTTTTCGCACTTTTTTTCGATTTCTGTGCCCTATCCACTCACAACAATACGATTGAAGCGCACAAAATGGCCTCAAAAGAGCGAAGATGCATCTAAGAAACAGCAACCTGATTTCCCGCTCTCAACCTGCGAAATACGGGCTCAACAGTCAATCGTCAAAATGGTATCCATGCAAATGTTCGTCAGGAAAGACGGAAGCACACAATCGATACAGACGTGGGTCGTATGCTTTCAGTTGCTCGCGTGTTTTCAGCGTAAACCTACTACCGTCATTCTGCGGAACCACCATCCTGCAAGTGTTGAACCACGCCTGAGCTCCTTCTGCGAAATACTCCTCGCTGTTGGTCATCGAATACGTGCCGCTCCACAATCCCTCACGCTTCGCCTGGTTGAAAGCAACATTCAGGCTGTCACGAAACTCCTTATTGATACGCCGCAAGGCAAAATCCACATTATGAGCAAATTCGTGCACCATGATACTCTCGCTCCAATACCGCTCGCGGAAATTAGGTATTTTCACCAGGTTTTCCTCCCCTATCGACATCACAGGCAACTGCAGGGTAGCTCCGTAGCCCCTTCCCCGTTGGTCCCAATCGGTTTCGGGCCACCATACCTTCATCATCTTACATTCAGGGAGGTCCGTAATGTTTTCCTTATACCCCACAACTCCGATTCTGAAGTGGCAACGTATCATCTCCTCACGTGCCTCGGGAATTCTGCTCAGCATGTGGTTTGCTATATAACGAGCCTGTAGCAGCGCTGTATCGGAGACAGCAGCCGAAGCTACGACAGGCAGACCGTTTGCACTTACGTACTTCTTGTACCAAGGATCCAGAGGCGACTCCTTTCGTGCCAACCACTGTGTGAGTGTTGGAGGGGGAGTCGTCACTTTGTCCTGTGACTGCATGTTTGTAGTCAAGGCAAAGAATGCGATGAATATCAAAACACTTTTCTTCATTTCTTTTTAGTTATAAGAGCTATCAATTGTCAACCACTTTCAGTCCTTCCTTATCCAGTCGATAGACGGTCCAGTCTTTCATCGGCTTGGCACCCAAAGAGAGGTAGAAATAGTTGTAGAAGTAGAGTGCAAAAAACACCTCACGACCATCCACCACAGCAAAGACTGCCTCAGCCCTATGTTGATTAATCTGGTTCTTAGAAGACCAATGAAAATCTGTTCTATCTCCTTATATGAGGAGCAATAAGGTTGATAAGTTGCATGTCGTTGAATTTCTTTTTGTATGGGTCGAATTTGGGGATTCTCAATGCAACTGAATTTATTTGCCTGCCTTGATTCTTTTCCCTAAAGAAAAAACAAACCTGCTGCTGATAGGTTTCCATCTGAATCGTATCTACTTTGCATATTGCGCACTTTTGGCATAAAGAATCAAACTTGGCAACAATGCTGTCTGATTTGTTCTGGCAACTCTGTGCAACAGAAAAACAGGGTATAAACATCAACGCCAAAGTCCCTATTATCCGCGAAACAACGGTATCCTTCCTTATGCTCATTAGTGTCATATCGTTCCTTATTAAACGTGAGTTCGACGAAACTTTAGTTCGACGGAGTCAATTATAATTCATTGAAAATTTGGTAATTAGCGATATTTTCAGTACCTTTGCAGTGACGAAACAACAAATGTTCACTAAAAATATCGCCATTGATTACCGAGGACAAAGTTACAGAAATTTTTTGTATGGCAGATGATTTTTGCAAGTTTTTTGATTCAATGATGGCAAAATATACGATTCCCACGCCCAAAAAGCACAAATACCATCGTTCTGGCACACTTTCCAAGTCTGTTCGACAAGCTCACGTCAAGGCAGTTCGACAAACTCACGTCAAGGCAGAGGTCATGGTAATCCCGATCCTGTTTCATGGTTCAGGCTATTGATGTCTGAAGCATTTGAGTTGTTTATTTTGTTGTTTAAAGCTATTAACAAGTCAATAAATATTCTACTCTACCTCCTACTTACTTTTTCTTTACCTCTTTACCTCTTGTTGACTATATAGACATTAAGGTGACAATCTATAGAGGTCAACATAAGATGAACATAAGGTCGACATAAGGTCAACATAAGGTTCACATAAGGTTTACATAAGTTGAATATGAGGTACATTGGAGGTACCATAGACTTGGTATAGAGTTGGTGTAGGGTTGGTATAGAGTTGATATAGACTTGCTTCCAATTATTTGACGTTGTGTTTTTCACATAGTAGAGACTGGCGAAAAGCGGTATGTTTATTCTGATGCAAAGATACAAAAAGTATGGTAATCTTCCAAACTTTTTCAAAGAAAAAGCATGAAAAGAGATGAAATATAGGGCCGTAGTTGCATTTTTTTCGTTAATTCGTTGTGTAGGTCATTTTTATTTCCTACCTTTGCGCCAAATATGCGAATTTATTTTTTTACAACAATTAATACCAAAAACAAGAATGAAACTTAACAAGAAAGCATTACTAGCATTCGCAGTTGCATCATTGTGCGGTATGTCTGCCCACGCTGCCTTAGGCCCTGGCGATGGCGACAAGGACGACCTTACGAAAGAAAATGTGCAACCAACTTTGGCTGATTTCTTCAGCCCAGTGTCAAAAAACGTAGCAAAACCCGATGCAAAGGGATTCATCCGCAGATGGTTGTTGCTGGAACCCATTGACAAACCAAACCGTAGCAACACTGTATTCACCGACTCTTACATCCGCGAGAACTTCGGTCAGCAGTATTTCCCTGGTCAGTTTACCGATATTCCTACTGACGGAAAGACTGAGCGTGTAGGCGAGCAGGAACTGAAATGGCATGCATTCGACGCAACCCGCTTCAACGTGAAGCTGTTCCGCTTTGCTTCCGGTCTTGAGAAGCAGGTGTATGGCGTGCTGTTCTGGGCTGTAACCATCATCGACTGCCCTGAGGATATGCCAAACGTACGCCTCGCTGTAGGTTCAAACTCAGCATCGATGTGGTGGCTCAATGGCGAAGAAGCTGTCATCCTTTCAGGCGACCGCCGTATGGTTGTCGACGATGTGATGTCGGGCCGTCTGAACCTGAAGAAGGGTAAGAACGTGCTTCGCGGCGCTGTAATCAACGGTCCTGGTATGAGCGACTTCTGTGTTCGCTTCGTCAAGGAAAATGGAGAACCTGTAACTAACGTATCAGTAACCTTAAGCAAATAATCGGTCATTATGAAACAGTATAAGAACATTATAAAGGGCTTCGGTGCCCTCGTAGGTATCATGCTGAGCCAGTCAGCAATGGCACAAATCGGTGCCCCATTCATCCACGACCCATCAACCATCGTGGAGTGTGACGGAAAATACTATACATTCGGTACAGGTGGCGGCGGTCTTATCTCTGAGGACGGTTGGACTTGGAATAGCGGTGCACAGCGTCCTGGTGGCGGTGCTGCTCCTGATGCTTTGAAGATCGGCGACCGTTATCTGATTGCCTATAGTGCTACAGGTGGTGGACTTGGTGGCGGTCATGCAGGTCGCGTTCTCACCATGTGGAACAAAACGCTTGATCCAGAATCTCCTGATTTCAAATTCACAGAAGCTATTGAGGTAGCTAAATCTATTCAGGACGAAGATTGCGACGCAATCGATGCAGGTCTTTTGCTCGACCCGACTACAGGTAAATTGTGGCTCACCTATGGTACATACTTCGGACACATCCGTCTCGTAGAACTTGACCCAAAGACCGGTGAGCGCGTAAAAGGCAACAAGGCAAAGAACGTGGCTATCGACTGCGAGGCATCTACTATGATGTACAAAGACGGTTGGTATTATCTGCTTGGTACTCACGGTACTTGCTGCGACGGAGGTAACTCTACTTATAATATCGTATGCGGACGTTCAAAGAAAGTAACTGGTCCGTTCATCGACAATGTAGGTCGTGACATGATGGAAGGTGGTGGCCGTATGGTAATCGCTGGTTCAGGACGTACATGGGGTGCTGGTCACTTCGGACGTTACGTCGTAGCTGACGGTATTGAGAAGATGTCGCTCCACTGGGAGGCCGACCTCGATCAGGGTGGTCGTAGCGTATTGGCTATCCGTCCTATCATTTGGAAGAACGGCTGGCCAATTGGTGGCGAGCTCTTCAAGGAAGGAACTTATGAAATCGAGTCAGAGCGTCGTGGCTATTCACTCGAACTTGTTGTCGACTTCGTTCGTATGAACCGTGGTGGCGGTATGTTCGGAGGTGGCGGCTTCGGTGGTTTCGGAGGCGCTCAGCGTCCTGCTAACGCACAAGGTGGTGCTCAGCGTCCTGCAAATGCTCAGGGCGGTCAGGCTCCTGCTGGTGGATTCCCAGGCTTCGGTGCTGGTGCTCCAGGCGCAGGTGCTCCTCAAGGTGCTCAGCGTCCAGCTAATGCTCAGGGTGCTCCTGGTGCAGGTGCTCCTGCTGGAGGTATGGGAGGCTTTGGCGGCTTCGGTGGTATGGGTGGCTTCGGTGGCGGTGCTGCTGGTGGTCAGGCTCAGCGTCCTGCACAGCAAGCTGCTCCTCAGGCACAACCTTCACAGACACTTGCTGACGTCATTCAGGATTGGCCAAAGGATGAAATCCGCGTTCGTATGGCTGACTATATGGGTCGTCCTCACCAGCGCTGGACTATCACTGCTGTTCCTGAGGCTGGCGGTTACCTCGGTGGTCCTTACTACAAGATCATTATCGCAGGTACAAACCGTGCGCTCGCAGCTACTGCTGACAAGGATGTTACTTCTGTTCCTCGCTTCACTGGCGCACCTGAACAGCTTTGGCGTATCGACCAGTGTACTGACGGTACTTACCGCATCATGCCTAAGGCCGTTCCTGGAACTGACGAAGAACTCGTGCTGATGTCGGCTGGTGACTGTACTCCTACTCTCGGTAAGTGGGACTTCAGCAGCGACAACTGCAAGTGGAACTTCAAGGATATGAGCAAGGATATCACAGTAAGATAATCTCTGTCACATACAAAAAGAAGACGTGCAGGCCCTTCGGCTTGCACGTTTCTTTATTTATATATTAAGGTGTAACCTATTCCCTACTTAGCATCATCGTATTTGGTCATGCGCATGAACGGGCTGAATTATGCGCATTAATCGATTGGATAATACGTATGAATGGAACAAATCATACGTATGAATGGAGCAAATCATACGTATCATCGGAACGAATCATACGTATGAATGGACCCTCAATTCATGACCAACAAGTCGTACCGTATGTTATCTTCGGCCACAGAGCACCCATGAGACGGATGGAAATTGTGTGGTTTTGATGATGAATGAGTAGTATTATTCGACACAGTAACACGCGTCGTTTGGATGGGTTGATATACGGTATCTCCTTCTGTAGGCTGCGATGCAGGAATCTGGACATATACGGTATCAACACGTGCCGTGAGTGGAGTGTCATTCTGTGAACTTTCAGTCCATATACCTACAAAGAAGCCAACGACGGCTGCTGCGGGGATGGCGACGAGCCAGGTGGGAATGCGGTGCCAAGGTCGTGTACGATTGAACTCGGAACGGACGCTCAGTTGTTCGTTCTCCTCGTCGCGCAGCTGACGGGCAGTGCGGATGATGTCTTGATCAGTGATGTTCATATTGCTTCAGGTTTTGTTTGATGATTTGCATTGTTTTATGCAGACGCGACTTCACGGTACCCTCGGGTAGGTCGGTGATTTGCGCTATCTGGGGAACGGTCAACTCTTCTTCATAGTGCAGCGAGAAGAGCATCGCGTAGGATTCTGGGAGTTTACGGAGTATGTCTCGTAGGGCATCATGAAGGTCTTTCATGTCCAACTCCACCTCGATGCAGGCCTCATCGGTGATGTCCACACCCTCATCGGAGACAATCGTCAACTGGTTGCGATGATGATTCCGACAGAGGTTGTAGGCGATGGTGAAAAGCCAGGCGCGAAAGTCGCGGCCCTCACGATAGGACTCACGGGCTGCATAGAGTCGGAGGAAGGTGTCGTGCATGAAATCGGCAGCCAGATCGGCATCGTCGCCAAGCCTTCGTGCGAAGAAGCCCTGCAACCGCCGCGCATGACGGTTGTAGAGTTCCTCGAAAGCACGGTTACTGCCTCGTGCGGCTCGTGTCATCAGCTGTTCGTCGGACTGTGCCGACATGCGTAGTGGTATCAGCATGTGTCAGTCGTGCATCAACACGTTCATGTATTCCTGTTTCTTTTCTTCGCTGAAGGAAGTGTTGCTGATGCCGCCCATCAGTCGTCGCATCAACCAGTCGTATCGCTTCTGGTCATGCTTCTCGTAGTAAGGGAGCAGGTCGGCAAGCAGAACGGCATAATTAGCAGAGAGTCGCTGACCAGATGTCCAGTCGGGACGGAACGAGACGAGCAGATACTCCAGCATATAGCGGTCCTCCACATTGCGACGTTTCACGGCGAGATTATCATAGCGTTTCTTCGAATACTTCAGCAACAGCCCTTCGTTGTAGAGGTTCTTCTCCCAAGGCTCCCGCAACGATGAGGGTGTCGTGGCCGAGAAGTAAACCTTACTGCCATACTTGTCGATAATGGTCTGCAGTGCTGCACGCTCAAATGCCTGATAGTCCTCATAGCCTCCGTCTTCCAGTTCAGGCAACTGAATGTCGAGTTTCTTATTCAGCCACGCACGATATTCCTTCACCGCCAGGAACGGTACACAGACGATGGTCTTGTCCTTATGCTTTCCCATACCATCCTGGATAAGCCACTTAGGAATGATGGATGTGTCGCCAGAGCCGATATAGATGCCATCCGCATCCATGCCAGCCAACTCATTGTAGCCGTATCGCAACACGTTTTCCGAATAGATGCCACTATCGAAGTAACGTTTGGCCATCTGCGCCATACGCGACTCATATCCTTTCATGGCCAAGTAGCACACCCATTGGTCGTAGTCGAAAAACTCCATCTCATCAGGCAGCTTCGCCAGTGCAGCTTCCGCATATTTATCACCATCGGTTTCTTCGACATGCCCAGTAACAACGGCACGGTAGGCACAGAAATTATAGGTATAAGTATCGGGAATAGCCTGCTTCATCTCGCTCATTACCTGACGGACAACGCTGTCAGAATTGTTACCCCACCAACCCATATAGTGTGCTGCATGATAATAGTTCAGCCACGCCGTCTCGTCCTTCGGATTCCTCTGCGTCTGCTCCTTCCACGCTTCTTTCTGTTCCACATACCACACAAAGTCTTTCTCTGTTACAATCGGACTTTCCACTTTCATTGCTTTGGTCTGCGCCATCCCACTGAGGCTTAGCGTCAGCAACCAAACGCCTAATATTACTCTTTTCATTCTTGTTCTGTTTTTAAAATAATTAAACGATTTCAGAGCTCTTTCATGACTGCATACACAGAAAGCTTGAAATCGTTCACGGAAAACGAGAAAAATTATCATCACCACTCACAACGGCTCCCAGAAATGGCGGCTCATATCCACATGGCCGTTAGGCTTAAAGTGGATGCCTTCTTCTTCCAACAGCAGGCGCTGACCGCACCACCCTGGCGCTGTTCGTCCTTCTTTATTTACCACCCGATGACAGGGCAAGTGTTCTGCACTAGGCGTATAACGCAACGTCCGACCCACCATCCGTGAATGACTGGGCCATCCTGCCAACAGCGCAATCGTGCCGTAAGTCGTCACCCTACCATAGGGTATCTGACCGACGATATTGAGCACATCATCGCGAAAGGCTCTCACCTCCTCAGGCGTCATCTTGTCAGGATAGTCCTTCATACGCTATCGTTTCTTCTTCGGTTTCGGAGCAGGCAACACCTTGCATGTTTCGCTGACGAGTTGTGATAGATAAGCGTGGTCATCTACATCAGCGATAAAGAAGTAATCCTTCGCTCCTTCGTAAGGTGGACGCATATCAACGACTCGCAACAGCGGACGAACTGCATCTGTAGGTTTCAAGTAGAAGCGGTCGTCACATATCAGTCCGAATATCTTTCCGTCACAATAGATGCCGTAATCGCCAAACATCTTCTTCACGGTTATCTCGCCTGCACCTGAACACTGGTCAGCGATGTATTGTACAAAATCCGAATTACTGGCCATAATATTTAATAAGGAGTTAAAATGGAAGTTAACGAGCTGAAGCTCGAGGGAGTTATATAAGGGAGTTAAACATTCTATTTATTATGAAGGCTGTACAGTTTTGCCATTAATGCGCCGCTGATGTTATGCCATACACTGAACACGGCTCCTGGGATGGCAGCCATCGGATAAGCGGCAAAGTGAGTGGCAGCCAACGCAGTAGCCAATCCGCTGTTCTGCATACCCACCTCGATAGAGATGGCGGTACGCTTCTGACGTGTCAATCCCAACAGACGACCTACCAAATAGCCGATACCCAGTCCACCGAGGTTATGAAGTACAACCACCAACACGACCAGCAGACCAGCAGTCTTCAAGTTCTCTGCATTATGTCCTACCACCAACGCTACTACCAACGCAATCACAATCGAAGAGAATGCAGGCAGATAGGCCACTACTTGCTTTGTGAATCGAGGCAGATAATGCTGAACGAGGAAACCTGCCACAATCGGTGCAATCACCACATAGAGGATGCTCTGAATCATTCCCCACGTGTCCACCTCGACAAACGTGCCAGCCATCAACCAAGTGAGGGCAGGTGTCAGGATTGGAGCTAACAGGGTCGATGTAGCCGTCATGCCCACACTCAGTGCCAAGTCACCCTTTGCCAGATAGGTGATAACATTCGAAGCCGTACCGCCAGGACAGCACCCTACGAGTATCACACCCAAAGCCAGTTCTTCTGGCAACGAAAAGACTTTCACCAACACCCAGGCTATCAGCGGCATCACCGTGAACTGAGCCAGACACCCAATCAGCACATCCTTCGGACGACTGAACACCACCTTGAAGTCTTGTGGCGAGAGCGTCAGACCCATCCCAAACATAATCAGTCCCAACAGCGGATTGATAACCCATGTGCCGATTGGCAAGACCACCTGTGGGAATACCAATGCAGCAACTGCTGTCAGCAATATCAATGCGCCCATCCAACGAGCTATAAAATCACAAATGCGTTTCATTCCATTATCTGTTTTGCATGCAAAGGTACGAAATAATTGACAATTGACAATTGATAATTGACAATAATTATAAAAAACAAAAGCATCAGCAACTTCTCAGTCGCTGATGCTTATCATACAAACAATTTAATATACCTATTGATGAGAATTATCTACATATTGACACTTGCCTCGTTCACTGAGAGGATGATGTCGTAAATCTTATCCCTGAGTTTATTGTAACTGGTGCGGTTTTTCAGTGTGTCCAGTTCGTTGATTATATCCTGCACAGCCAGACGACTGATGTGGTTGGCACGAATCTCATCGTCGAGATACTCTCCCAATCGAATCAGCATTTTCTCCTGAGTCTTGATATATGTCTCTTTGAGATAGTTAGAGCAAATCATCTTTACCTGCGCCACAACCTCTGGGGCATAGGTATTTGCAACAACCTTCTCATTACCTTTGAGCAAACGTTCCATCGTAGGAGATAGACTATTCGATGTCATATTCAACCGTTTCTCCATCGCTTTCTGACGCATGGAATAGAGGACCGTTTCAGCAATCTTGGCACGCTCAATATACTTTGTTCGATTCACTTTGTGAACTTTATCAGCATATGGAGTATCATAAGCCCTACGTGTATACTCCACCTCTTTTAATTCTTCTGGTGTCTCGCGCAAGTTCTCCACAAGGAAATCATTCATCACCAGCAGGAGTGAACGGTTGTAGTCGTTGTCCTCTCCTGTGAACTTCTCGATGAAATAGTTCAGGGAGCGGGTGAAGTCCGACGTCGGAACACCCATCACATTTGAATTTGAACCCTCATTAAATGGTTCGATGGTTGTTCTTACTGTTCTCCTACCAGGCTCGACAGTCTCCGTTACCTTCGGCTGACCAACCTTAAATGTGTTTATAAAGTCAGCCTCGTTATATTCAGCGACGGTGTCAGGGACGAGGTCAACCTGAGCCTTACTGCTCAAGCCCAAACTAAGGGCAAGAGCCACAAATAAAAGTTTTTTGTTCATATTCATACCTATTTATATTTAATATTAGTATTCTTCTTCGCTCATTACCACTAAGTCGTTACGTATCTGCTCCATCTGCCGCATGTAGCGAGTTATCTGCTGCTCCAATCGCTCCTCAACAGTAAGAGGTTGGGAAGTCATTGTGTCAGTTGAAGCATAAAGTTGCGTCTCTTCACTTTCGACAGGAAGGGTGGCTTCCGTTATTTCCTCATGCTCTGTTATACTCTGCATAGAAGGGGTCTGCTTTGCCAACAATGGACGTGAAGGGCGTGGGTGATACTGTCGAACAGGGTCTTGCGGCTTCAGCTGTGTAGGCCGTTCCTGCATGGGGATGATTATCGTATCAGTTTGAGTCTGCTGTGGTTGCTTAGGTTGTGCAGTATCAACATGTGCAATCAAAGGTGTATCTGATGGCACGATTCCATCCTGATTGTTAAGGAAGAACACAATTGCGATGCTTGCCGCAACCGTACCCACTACATACCAAGCCCACAACGGAATCACTCTGTTCTTATTCTTTTTGACCTCCACCTGTCCATCATCAAACATTGCAAACATCTCCTTATAGGCGCTCCACTCCTCCCCTACCTCATGGGTACGGAAATAGTCGGCAAGGCGTTTTTCCTCGTCAAGCGTCGATGTTCCTTCCAGGAAACGGTCGAGCAGTCGTTGTATGTCTTGTATATCCTTATTCATACTTCGTTTGTTTGATTCGTTCGAGTAATTGTCTTCGTGCTCGTGCCAGAAGCGTAGAGACTGACGACTTAGTGATGCCGAGCAGAGATGCTATCTCATCGAGTTCACGGTGTTCCAACTGTCGCATTCGCAGGATAATTGCATTAGTGGGCGGCAGAAGGTCGATTTCGCGTTCGAGCCATTGTTCCAGTTCCTTGTATTCCAATTCGTCGTGCTGATTCCTTTCCTCCAAGTACTCATAACTCTCATTGAGCGAGCGCTCTTGCTTTTGAGTTCGTAACAGGTCGATTGCGCGATTTCTCGTCAGAATACCAACTAAATGCTCAACTTTGTCATCGGGAGGCACTTTCTCGTGCATCGCCCAAAGCTTCAGCATCACATCGCCAGCCACATCCTCAGCATCAGCTTCCAAAGGCACATAAATGCGAGCCACATGGAGTGCCTTGCTATGCATTTGAATGGCAATATGTTCGAACTCTTTTTGCGTCATCTCACCTATATAACGAATAAGTACCGCAAATTTAAACAAAAAACTCAATTTTTTATAAAAAAAACATATACTTTACGCGCTAAACCCTAAACTTTTTGTAACTTTGCCTTGCTAATTAAATCAAAACTAACGTATATGACCAATCAATCTACTCAAACAAAGCTGATGACCAATTGGCGTTGGTGGCTTTGTTCGTTGCTTTTTGTGGCAACCACCATTAACTATCTCGACCGTCAGGTCCTAAGTCTTACGTATGAAGAGTTCATCAAACCTGAATTCGGTTGGACTGATGCCGACTATGGTACCATCACCTCGTTCTTCAGCATCTTCTATGCCCTTTGCTGCCTGTTCGCAGGTAAGTTTATCGACTGGATGGGCACCAAGAAGGGCTATCTATGGAGCATCGGAGTTTGGAGTGCAGGTGCCTGCCTCCACGCCCTCTGCGGCTACGGAACCTCGATGCTGACAGGTTCGCCCGACCTTGCAGCTGCTACGAAGATTGGTTCGAATGCTGCTTTGGCATTCTCTACCACCTCCGTATATCTGTTTCTCTTCTGTCGAGGCATTCTGGCACTTGGAGAATCTGGAAACTTCCCAGCTGCCATCAAGGTGACTGCCGAATACAACCCGAAGAAAGACCGTGCATACTCCACCTCACTCTTCAATGCAGGAGCCAGCGTAGGAGCACTTGCTGCCCCACTCTGCATTCCCCCATTGGCCAAGAGTCTGGGATGGGAATGGGCATTTATTATCATAGGTGCATTCGGATTCCTGTGGATGTTCTTCTGGCAATTCATGTATGACAAACCAGAAAAGAGCAAGCATGTGAACCAGGCAGAACTCGACTATATTCATCAGGATGACGAAGCAGAGGCTGCAGCAAAGGCAATCGAGAAGGAAGAAAAGGCTATCCCATTCTTCAAGTGCTTCACCTATCGTCAGACCTGGTCGTTCATCTGCGGCAAGCTACTCACTGATGGCGTTTGGTGGTTCTTCCTCTTCTGGGCACCATCATACTTCCAGAACCAGTTCGGCATCAAGGCATCCGAACCACTCGGTCAAGGACTGATTTTCACCCTCTATGCTATCGTGACGGTTGTCAGCATCTTTGGTGGCTATCTTCCAAAACTCTTTGTAGAGAAACGCGGTATGCACCCCTACAGCGGACGTATGCTTGCAATGCTGATCTTTGCCTTCCTGCCACTTGTTGCCCTTGCAGCACAGCCTCTTGGCGTTCATAGTCCTTGGTGGCCAGCTATCCTTATTGGTATTGCAGCTGCAGGCCATCAGGCTTGGTCAGCCAACCTATTCTCTACGATTGGCGATATGTTCCCAAAGAGCACGATTGCTACCATTACAGGTGTAGGAGCTACAGCAGGAGGATTTGGTTCGATGGTTATACAGAAAGTAGCAGGCAACATGTTCGATACAGCAGAAGCCGCAGGTTCAGCCTTCCAGTTTATGGGCTTCGAAGGTAAGCCTGCTGGTTACTTCATCATGTTCTGCTTCTGTGGTATCGCATACCTTATCTCATGGGTAGCCATGAAACTGTTGGTTCCAAAGTACAGTCCAATTAAAGTATAATACGAACATACAAAATTGCAAAATTGAAGAATTAAAGCCTGCTTTTATAACGTTTTTCGTATGAGAAACCTAAAAAAAGCAGGTTTTTTCAAAATAATTACCAATTGTGCATCCATAATTCATAATTATTTTGTACCTTTGCAGTCGCGTTTGAAAAAATGCCCAAGGATGGCGAGATAGCTCAGCTGGTTAGAGCGTCGGATTCATAATCCGGAGGTCGTGGGATCGTGACCCACTCTCGCTACAACAGGGGGATGTATCGTTTGATGCATCCCCCTGTTGTTATGATTCAAGACGCATCTTCTTAGACGTTCAGTCAACCTGACAAGGTCAATAGAAGAAAAGTGCAGAAATATTGAAATTATTGGTGTCCGCTAAAAGTTAGAAATCAATAAAGTATGTGTCCTCAGTGCCGATAAATAGGCGTTGTGGACACAAACTTCAAAAATTAAGCCCCCTCCATACTTCATATCCTTCTGTTTTAGCTGACATTCAATATAAAAGTTTATCGTTTAGAGTGAACCACAAAGAGGTGAAGACAGCTATGAATTTAGGCTTTAGTTGTTATAAGTCCATTGTCTGAATGGCAAAAGACGGGCAGCTAATTCAAAAGGGAAAAGCAGCCGACTCAATCGGGAAGATGAGCCGGCTGAAAAGGGTAATTGCCTATAGTCATCCGGTCGGATGACTAAAGCCATCCAATTGGACGGCTAAAGGCGGATGACCATCTGCCTTTAGCCGACTACCCTCGAACTTATAATAGTGGAATGGTAATAGTATGCGGTATTTCACCACAAAGATACAAAAAAGATTCTCCTTTTCCAAATAATTCGTAAAGTTTTTTTTGATAGCAAAAAAATTGGCTGAATTCCTATCATGGTTTCTGCCTAATTTGTGTATGGATTAAAAAGTTTTACCGGACAGCAATATGTTGAAATAGTAATTCGGAAGTAACAAAAACAAGCGACGCCGATTAGCATCGCTTGTTTACTGAATATATAAAAATGTATGCACTCAGCTTACAAAGTGAAAGTTACATTCTTAAATTCCTTCACTGCCTGACTGCCATTTTTATCCTTCACAATGATTCGAATAGTGTGAGTTCCTGTACGCAAGTCATCTGTAATATTAAAGCGGATGATGTATGTGCTAAGGATAGCTGCTGTAACTTCTAGTCCATTCAAGGTCACTCCCTTAAAGTTATAATCTGCAAAAATCGTAGAACCGCCTGTATACTCAGACATTGCCCAAGGCTTCTCATATTCAGTGAATGGATACTCCTCGTTATAACGATAGTACCAACCTTCGGGACCCTTATATTCCAATGTGTCGCTCTCACTATAGACCGTATGAACGGTACCCTTTGAGGAATTCCAATTGTATAAATCGTGATTGCTGTTCAATGTCTCTACTGACCACTGTTTGTAACCATTTGGCTGGTTCGGTTCATCAGTAAAGTTGATATAGATGCGGTTTGCACCCTCGCGGAAACTGAATAGTTCGTCAGCGAAATGCAGTGCTAGACCTCCACATTCGTAGTAGCTGCCGTTGTAATACTTTCCATTGTAGTTCAGTGCGTTCTCTCTTAGGAACCCTTCCTTCTCGCCATAGAATTCGTAGGTTCTGTAAGTACCATAGCTGTAGTTTTCGCGGTCGTTGAGAAACTCAGACAATACTGATACGTCAGCGAGGTCCATACCACCGTCTACACCGTAAGAGTTGTCACCATAGCCTACACAGCCGAATTTACAGTCAACTGTTGATGCGAGTACATTGGACCATGCAAGTACCTGTTTAGCGATACTGTCAGCCTCTTCGTCCATAGAGCCGGAGTTGTCAACAAGAAAGACGATGTCTGCCAAGCCCTTTGTACTTGCACGTGTCACATCGTCTGCATTAACTATTGCTATTGACTTCGATTTTCCATCAATAGTGAGCCATACGTTCTGATCCTTCTCACCTGTTCCTTTCAGGATCAGATACTCACCATCTACACCCTTGATACCAGTGAGACTGATGTTTCCGATACTTCCATTAGAGCCGCTCTCCACGTATGGAGAAGACACATTAGGAATAGTTACATTGTTTGATGTCACAACAGGAGCATCTCCTGCTTCACTGTCGATATAGACACCCCACTTGTTGATTTTTTCGTCATTGTCGTCATCATTGCTACATGCAACGAAAACAAATGATGCAGAAAGTAGCATCAATCCGAACCAATAAATTTTTTTCATACTGTGTTAGTTTTTGTGATAATTTTTTTTTACTCCCTGTTTTGATCTCTACAATCAAGCAACTCACAAATAATGATGCTGCAAAGATAACCTATTTATTTGAAATGTCCAAACATAAAACAGGAAAAGTACATAATAATGTCAACCGAAATCAAGAAAAGGTTGTTTTTTACTTAAGAATCCACGTTAATGCTGGTTGATATATTCGTAGATGCGGAGAATATCTTGTGTGTCGACAATGCCATCAAGATTGACATCGGGCTTGCCTCCTCCTTCAAGAGAGGTGTTCTGGATATACTGATAGATGGCTAGGACATCCTGCGTATCTACAATACCGTCAAGATTCACATCTTCATGCAATTCGTTTGCAAGAGATGAGATTGCGGAGGCGTTAAGGGCATAATTGTAAATACAGAAGTCATCGAAATAACCTTTGAATCCAGGAGCATCACCACACTGACTGCGTCCAAGATAATTGAGTGGCCCCATAATGCGTTGACCCTCGAAGACACTTTCTGCAACGAGTTCTCCATTCTGATAAATGCAGACTGCATCTGCACTGAAAGTAATGGCGATATGTCGCCAAGTGCTGACAAGCTTCGGTGCTTCGATCGTTTTCTCAATAGATCCCTGACGCAACACAAGTCTCATCTTATTCTTCTCTGCAGGGGTAAGATATACACAATGTGTGTCATCATAGCCAAAGTCAAACAATCGCTGTCCTTCACCAGAGTTAGTACCTGTCCAACGAACCCAAAAGGCAATCGTAAGTTCGCCCGAATTGGCTATCTGATAGGGTAATTGAATGTTTGACGTCCCGTCCAGGAATAGACTACTTTTTCCCATCTTCACCATAGACGAAAGAGTGGTAAACTTCTCCGTACCATAATGTACTGCATCAAAGTGATTAAGAGTATAATCAGTCAAGCTTTCATCGAAAGGCCAATATGCAATCAAAGCATGACCAGCCAGTGAACATGCCTCGATTGAGTCGCTTACAACAGACATATTATCGCTACGATCGATAGCACGCACAGCATAACGGTAGGACCGACCTTGCTCAATGCTATTGTCGGTAAAGGTATTGGTAGGCAATTTTCGCGCAATGGTGTTCCATTCTCCTGTCGCAACATCAGCGCGCAACACCATATATCCAGCAAGATCCTCATCCTCACAAGGATTCCACGAAAGCTGCACTGACGCAGACTGCGAAGTAGCCTGCAGACCTGTAGGTACAGCAGGGGCATCTGTCTCACATGCAGCATCAACAGGGATGATGCGCCACTGTTGCAGCAGACGTTTGGTCTCAGTCGTTGCAAGGGTGGATTGATTGACTATAGCACCAACAGAAGTGCCTGAAGCTGTGAGGTATAAGTTGCTATAGCGATTGATGATGTAGTAGTATCCATCGCCCGCATACTTGATATACCATTGCTCGTTATCACCACCTGCACCATCAAACACACGGAGCTCGGAACCTGAAAACAGTCCCCAATTCCAGCCATCGATAGGGAATCCTGACCTTGCATTCTTGAGATAATAGTAGCCAAAGTCGCCTCCCACGCGTGCTGGAACAGGCTGCATAGTCCAATCGTCGTAGGTACTTGTTGTAGCCTTCTTTGCGCATATCTGGGTACCGCTCGAAGCGGTAGTATTAGTAACACTGAGTACACGCCGTCCACTACGACACATCAGTTGATAGGTACCATTAATGGTATCGGGCTGTACATCTGCTCCCCATGTCACATCAATGACACGCTCTGCATTGGTCTGCCCTTTCTGATAACCTGTTCCACCTGGGATATCGTATGTCCAATAACGAGTAGGTCCTCGTCCATCGAAATAGACATCACGGAAAGGACTTACAAAGGTATAAGACGAATTGTTTGCCTGACGCTCTGACGAACCCATATAGGCATGCACCTCGCCTGTCTTATCATTACGATAGACGGCTCCTGAAGTCCAGTGGGCACGATCTTCACCATACCCAAGGCGTACACCCTCCTGACTATCACGACAGAACTGACCACGAGCATGTGAGTCGAAACCCCACCAAATACCAGTCTGCATGCCATATTGTACACCTACAATGGCCTCACCAACGTTGTGTAACTCATCGTTAGCAGCCATACGTCCGTCTGCTCTCACCCTCCTAAAAAAGTTGGCATAATTTTCGAATGAACCCGCTAACTGATGGGTGTTGCCTTCATCGAGTACCTCACGCAGGTCATTGTACCAATCCCAAGCCCGGTCGCAATTCAGGGTGTTACCGCCACAAATGCGTATACCATCGAAATAAGGGTCAGCCTTCAGAAGTCGGCTCACCTCGAGGAATGTAGACTTGAACCAATATTTGTTTTCGTCAAGGTCAGGTTCGTTGAAAGGAGATACAGAGATAATCTTAATACCTCGCGCTTGAATAAACTGAACACTGGCCTTGATGAGCAGATACCACGCTTCAGCATTGCGTCCATAATTCTGATAGCCTGTCGAGCCATCAGAAAGGTCCTCGAACGCAGCAGCATTATCACAGTTGATATTAGCTTCTGTCACTCCCGTAAGCTTCAAGTTCGTAATACGACTTTGCAGTATCCGTTTCTGCTCGGAGGTCAGGTCATACGACCCATCAGATTTCGTAATCAATTTATATGTAGGCTGATAGGACAAACGTCCAGTACTGAAGTTCTCCACTCCAATATGGTTGATTCCTCGGCGCACATTTCCCTCAGAATTCCATGCAGTGTCCATACCCCAGAATACACGGAAAGGCTGCCCTTCGGCATTGATGTCAAAGGGAATAATGCAATCAGAGGGGTGAAACGCCTTGAGATAGTCCGCACCTGTCTGAGCATGGACTGCCAGCGTGATAGCTGTAGCTATAATGGTCAGTATGGTTTTAGTCATAATAGATTATTTGACAGTTATAATATATGAATATTTCATTGGCTGGTTAGCGTCTATAGTGTACTGAGGGAAGGTTTTTGCTCCCCATCCGTCAGCACCTCCGACACCATGTATATTGAGGTCTATATTGACATTCACCTTATCACCCCGATGGATGAGATGTGGATGGAGCGGTTCACGGTCGAGTTCACTCTCATCGTAGTCCCATGCATGGAAACAAAGCGGTTGAAGACCCTCAAATGTAATGGAATGCTCACCTGAGGAGAAGGTAAAACGACGCACATCACAGCGGTTCGCATTGTCCTGTGGGTTGAGATACTCCGTCATAAACTCAGAGAGCGGCATGTGATAAATACCGATATGTTGTGAGAGTTTACGGTCTGGGTAGTTCTCATATGGTCCACGACCATACCACTCTACATCTGTAAACGAAGGAAGTAACCCTACACGCATACCAAACTTCGGCATCAGTTGCAGATTCTGTGCTGTTGGCACATAATCAGCAGTTACCAAAATTCCTCCATAAACACCGAAGGTATAAGTAAGGGTATAATCAGCACCATTGGGAAGGGACATTACAAACGTTATAGTTCCGTCAGATTTGTTATTCTTCACCTCCTTAACTTGGCGATTTGCAGCTGAATCATGCCAGCTTCCTAATCGCTGACGATAGCCGTTCGCACGTTGGCTATCATTCATTGGCTTCCAGAAATATGGTTCGAGTGGAGACTGAAGAAATTCAATAACCTCTGCATTATCGTCCATACTTACTGCAGATTGGCGGAAAGTAAGACTTACAAGTGCACCTGTACGAGTATCAAGCATTGCGCATTCATCATGTTGCCCATAACGAACGATAATCGTGGTATCAGTACGTTCAATATGACTGCCGGAAACATTCGTGATTGACTTCCACTGATAGGGTTTGAGAATAAACTGATCAGAAGCAATTTCAGTTCCCTTTGGTGCCCAAGGGGTATCGTGACTCAATACAGCATACACGTTAAGGAACTGCTCACCACTTTCTTGTGTAATTGTCTCGCTACGATAGTCGAAATCTTCGATGGAAACAAACGGATCGACTGACTCATAAACAAGCCGTCCATCATTGTAGTGAAAATGAATAGGCTGATAAGCATACTTCACTTCATAATAGTGAGGATGCGGCACACGATCGGGTCCAATCAAGCCATTAAGACAGAAGTGATTGTCATTAGGTTTATCGCCAAAATCACCCCCATAAGCCCAGAACTCACCAGCACGGAGTGATAATTGAGAAGGATTGCTGTTCTTGAAATGCGGAATGAGCGAAGACCCGTCAATCGGCTTAGCAATGCCCTGGTCCACAAAATCCCAGATAGCTGCTCCGCAAATGCTAGAATCGGCATAGATGACATCCATGTACTCCATCAATCCTCCCATAGCGTTACCCATAGCATGCTCATACTCTCGCATGATGAACGGGCGGTCAGATATACGTTTGGCCTCGCTCGCCAATTTTTCAGGAAGGAGATAACTATCATCATAAATGTCTGAAACAGAACGATCGCTATCAAGGAATACAGCGCGGGTGGTATCGACAGCAAGGATGGCGTCACGCATTGCCCTCATATTGCGGCCTGCTCCACCTTCATTACCCATAGACCAAATAATGATGGAGGGATGATTCTTGTCACGCTTCACCAATGCCTCTGCCCTATCGACATGTGCTTTTTCCCATGCTGGATTATCACCCAACATACGATTCCCGATACCATAGCCGTGACTCTCCTGATTAGCCTCATCCATCACGAAGATGCCATAACGGTCACACAACTCGTAAAGATATGGGTCGTCAGGATAGTGCGATGTACGCAGGAAGTTGATGTTTGCCAGCTTCATCAGTTTCACATCTAATTCGTAGGTTGCACGGTCCACATAACGACCTGTACGAGGATGATGGTCGTGACGGTTCACTCCACGTAGTTTTACATTCTTGCCATTAATTTTCAAGACTTCACCTATTACCTCGACCTTCTTTATTCCGAAATGGTTGTCAAACTTTTCTATCTCGTTATTAACCTTATCACGCAGTTTCAAAGTAAAAGGGTAGAGATAAGGGTCATGAGCAGACCAAAGATGAGGAAAGGTGGAATTGTAGACAAGACGCACAGCAACGGTATCACCTGGCGCAACTATTGGAGTCTTTGCAGCGATCGTTTCATCACACATAAAGCTAACCCACAGATCTTTCTGTTTCTTCTTTCCTGTATTACAGATAAGGACATCAGCAGTAACCGTGTATTTTTTATAATCATCAGACGGAATGGCTGTGATGGTGTAATCAGCAATATGAACCAGCGGGCGCTTCCACAATTGAACAGGTCGGAAGATACCAGAAAAACGCCACATATCCTGATCTTCGAGATAGCTGCCATCGCTCCATCGATAAACTTCGACAGCCAGACGATTACGTCCCTCTTTCACAAACTCAGAGATGTCGAACTCAGCAGGGGCCATAGAATTCTGGCTATAGCCTACTTGCTTCCCATTCACCCAAACATACATAGCCGACTTCACACCGCCAAAATGAAGGATAAGATTACGATTCTTAATATCCTCCTTGGTGATATCAAAAAAAGTAACATACGAACCTACAGGGTTGCGATGGTCAAAAGAATACCAATCACGATTTGGTTCGCTGGTCACTCGCGGATTGTCCGTCTTGAAAGGATAGGTCATATTCGTATAGATAGGTACACCATATCCCTGCATCTGCCAGTTTCCTGGCACAGAAATCATGTCCCAGCGACTTACATCGTAATCGTTGCGATAGAAATCGGCAGGACGTGAATCAGGGTCTTTTGACCATTGAAAATACCAGCGGCCGTCAAGCGAAACAATCTCAGGACACTCCGCCTCCTTAGAGGGTAGCTGAAGTGTACTGTGATAAGGAAGTTTATTGATACCTATGATGTCGGGATTCTCCCAGTCCTGCGCTAAGGCAGGAACTGAGAGAAAACAACATATAATACAAGATGTAAATTTTTTAATATTTAATGTCCGCATAATCAATTATTAATCACAACACCACCATTAGAAGGAATGGTCACTGTAATGGTCTGCTTTTTAGAAACTGTCGTGGTGGTTACACCATCGTTAAGGTAGAGCTTTATATTCTGACCTGCTGTAAACATCGTGAGAGGGATATTGACAGTGAGCGGTTCTTTGTTAGCATTCACACCAGCCACATACCACGTTCCGTTGGTAGCCTGACGAGCCATCACGATAAACTTTCCTGGATAGCCGTCGATGTAGTTGATGTCCTTCCAAGTGGTAGGAACAGCTTTCATGAAGTCGATAGCCCATGCTGGCGCATCCGTGAGGTTGTTTGGTGCCAAAGCAAAGTTCTGTACAGGAGTCTGGAACAGAATTGCAGTTGCAAGTGCATAGACATCAGATGTCACACGGTGGTTACCTCGCTGGTTGTTCTTCGAATAGTACTTATTAAGTGCCGAACCACCGAAGTCCATATTTCCTACAGCGTTACGGAGTACAGGATGGATGGTTGCAGCCAACGCTTCGATGTCATTGTCGTGCTGACCGAATGAGAGGTTCTCACTGGCACGAACGGCCTCGCAAGCTACGAAGTTAGGATACATACGTTCCCAACCACGAGGCAGTGTACAGCCGTGGAAGATGATTTCAAGTCCGTAATCGTTTGCGTCGGCCATGATTTCTTCATAGAGCTGCATTGTCTGCTGCTTGTCAGAGCCTACAAAGTCAATCTTCAGACCCTTTACGCCTGCTTTCTTCAGCCAAGCCATCTCCTTATGACGCTCAACCATCAAATGGAGTTTACCACGTGGTCCCTGAGGAGCATCGTTCCAATAACCATTGGAGTTGTACCAGAGATACACGCCTACGTTCTTTGAGCGAGCATACTTCACAAGTTCTTCCATACGCTCATAACCGATATTGGTGTCCCAAAGTGCATCGATCAGGATATACTCCCAACCCAGATTAGCTGCAAAGTCGATATATTCCTTCTGTTCGTCATAGTTGCAGCTGGCATCCATACGAATAATCCAACTCCACACAGATCGACCATACTTATAGTTCTGACTTGCTTCATAACGAGGTTTCACCAAGTCCCACATGATGCTGGTCTCAGCCATAGGTTTGAGTGATGTGCCGATCGTAATAGTTCGCCAAGGAGTATAGCCTGGTAGCATCAGTCCAGGAGCGCTGGTACCTACCCCACCGAATTCAGCATCTTCAGGATAAGCAATGCTGTATTGGTTGTTCTTACATTCCAGACGGGAACCACAATAGCTGCCATCCACACCTGTCTCGCAAATCATCACCCAGATATTCTGCGTTTGAGGAGCCTTCTTCTTTGCAGCAGGAAGTTGTACTTCTTCACGGAAGAGTGCCGGGAAGGTATAACCACGTCCCTGACCGTTCTTACCCATCTCAGCATCGTACTCATAGAATGTCTCATAACTTGGTGCGGTACGTGCAAAACCACCCTGTGGTCCCATCTGAGGACAGAGGAAGGTCTTGGTGCCCTGCGGCATCGTGAATGCGGTACTTTCGCTGTTCACCATACATGACAGGCGATCCTGACGATTGCCTTGCTTGTACAACATATAGCGGAATGCCACGTTGTTATTGTCTACGTGGAACGTCACATCAAACGCATTATTATTACCTTTAGCATACGTCACAGTCTGCTCGTTAGCAGAGAAAGTGAAATGTGCCTTCTTACCGTTAGTAAGGTCGTAGCTGCCCTCTACCTGTTTTGATTCGCCAGCCGATTTGAGTGACAGACCTTTTGTGAAATCACCCACCGAAGTAGCCAAGCCGAGTGGAGAATCCTGAATCACCACTGTGTTACCGTATGTAATATTATAATAAGGAGTACCCTCACTATTGACAGAAAGGCTCACCTTGATGTTTCCATCAGGACTAGTAATCGTTTGAGCAAAGGCCCCCTCCAAACTCCCCCTCAATGGGGAGAGCCATAAAAGGCTACTTATTGATAGAATTATTATCTTTTTCATCATTTTAATCATGAATTATTCGTTCGACTTAGTCAATTATGCATTATACATTATTTAAACTGCCACCAATCAAAGTTAATCAATTTGCAACCCTTCAGACCTTTGTACATGAAGAAGAGGTCGGTTGTCTGATCGTTGAAGTTGGCAGGCATTCGCACAGGAGCCGTAAATTCCTCCCATTCTTCCCAACCACCTGTCGGTTCCACTTTCACGCTTGCAATCACTGTTCCGCGTTCTGAGCCAAGATGAATTTCGATGGTTCCTCCTTGCAGACCACTGGCAGCACGAACAGTAATAGAAGAAGTTGTGGGTTTGAGAGCCACCTCGCGAACAGAAGTCCAGTCACCATTCTGAATGTCACTAAGGAACACCACCCCATGCTTCCTGTTCCATTCGCTCTTCACACCCTTTGCATTCGCAATCGTCTCAGCCTCCACACGCTGATACGGGTCAAGTGTACCTATTGGTTTAACACCTTCCTTGTTGGGCGTGATGGTGGGGAAACTGCCATCAGGGTTCCATTGGAATTCCTCTACACTGACACTACGGGCAAAACCGCCACCACCTGGAAGCCATCCCGTGTGGTAGAAGAAATAGTTATGATCTTTGAATGTCACCGTACCACTGTGGTTGGTGAAAGAGTTGGTCGAATTGTTCTGAGGCATCACCTCGCCCACATATTCCCATGGGCCTTGAGGGTTGTCGCTGACACTATATGCGATGCACTCAGGCACACCGCCGGCAGCATATACCATGAAATACTTACCCCAGTAAGACTTCTTGATTTTCTGTGCCTTCATGGCTTTCTGCTCCTCCTTGGTAGCAGGGCGCTGTTTCATAATCCAAGGACCTTCTGTATAGCGGCGAACGGTCGTATCTACCTTTACCTCCGAAGCCAAAGAAATCATGTCTTCGTTCAGTTTTACGGAATAGAGACGTGGATTACCCCAATAGAGATAAGCCTGTCCGTCTGCTTCAATCATCACGGTCGGGTCGATATGATCCCACGAACCATTCTCGAAGAGTGGTTTGCCCAATGGATCTTTATACGGACCTTCTATCTTGTCAGCTACCGCAACACCGATAGCCATACCACGTGAAATGCGTGAATGTACAGGTACGTAGAGGTAGAACTTACCATTACGTTCGATACACTGAGGTGCCCAAGCACGGTCATCAGCCCATGAGAGGTCACCTTGAGCCAGTGGGCAGCCATGATCAGTCCAATTGACCATATCGGCACTTGAGAACAATCGCCATTCGTTCATCCAGAAGAAGTCGGCACCTTCTTCGTCATGACCCGTAAATACATACACTCGGTCGCCATACACCATCGGTGCAGGGTCAGTAGAGAAACAGGTGTGCACTACAGGGTTTTGTGCATTCGCACTGAAAGTAGTAATAGCCAGTATTCCAGCCAGAATAGTTTTTTTCATCTTTGTATTATTTATGTTTCATTATTTGATTTCCACGGTTACGCGCTGCAACGCCTCAGGAGCAGAACTGTTTCCATACAGCACCTCGTACGTTCCAGGCTTGGTCTTCACGGTATTGGTTTCTTCGTCGAACCACTCGAACGACTTACGATTCATAATGATTTCAGCGGTGTTGGTACGTCCAGCCAAGACACCTACCCGAGCAAAACCACGCAACTGCATGATAGGTCCGTTGGGGTCTTGAGGATTACGCACATACACCTGCACGACTTCCGTTCCGTCCATCTTACCCGTATTGGTAACAGGGACTTGCAGCGTGATATTCAGATTACGCGAACTGAGTGTAGTATCCGACAGTTTTGCCTTTCCAATCTCGAAAGTCGTATAGCTCAATCCATAGCCGAATGGATAGAGCGGCTTATCGTTCTTCATATAACGATAGGTACGTCCCTTCATGCTGTAGTCCTCGAAATCACCCAACTGATTGGAATTCTTGTAGAAGGTCACAGGAAGTTTTCCGCTTGGGTTGTACTTACCATACAGCACATCTGCAACAGCCACACCACCCTGCATACCTGGATACCAAGCTTGAAGAATAGCATCACAAGTACGGGTTTCCGGCTCAAGAGCGATAGCCGAACCTGAACAGTTTACAAAGATTACTGTCTTACCAGCATCCTTCAGAGCTTTTAAGAAGTTTCGCTGTACTGCAGGAAGTTCGATATGGGTACGATCTCCTCCCTTGAAGCCATCAATCTCAATCGGCATCTCCTCGCCTTCAAGACTTGGTGCAATACCTCCGACAAACACCACTTTCTGATATCCAGCCAATTGCTTGATGATATCCTCATAATCAATGATTGACTCGATACCGATATTCACCTTCATGCTAGCATTATAGGTAGGTATATGTGAGAAACGGATCTCTATGTTGTATTCCTTACCTGCTTCTACTTGAATAGGAGTACGTGTAGGAGTGGTACGCCAAGTGCTGTAGTGCACCTTGCGCTCACCATTGATAAACACATCGAAGTTACTAACCGACTCCACGTTCACAACCACCTCACCCGACTTCTTGGGTTTGAACACAGTCTGGTAAAGTGCGCTGAATTCTGTCAGGTTCACACCTGGCGCAAACTGGTAGTTGCCCGCTGTGGTCTTAGCAAACGGTGCGGTATAGTATTGGGTCGTGACAGGTTTCCCTTCACGACGGGTGTTGTTCCAGAATGTACCTTTGATACCTTTCTTTCCTTCAAAGCTCAACTGATCGAACACATCGGTCACAATGCGGTTGTCTGTCAAGTCGCATCCAGGCAGATACTTGATGTTCTTATTCACGGCACGAATACCATTAACGATTGTGACCGTACGTGTAGGAGTACCGTTGTAGTTACCCCACATCATTGGCTGATTATCTGCGTTCGGCCCGATGACAGCAGTCTTATCGTTTTTGCTAAGTGGTAATACGTTATCGTTTTTCAACAGTGTCATAATCTGACGTGCCATATCAAGCGAAAGATCTACGTGCTCCTTGCACTCCAACACGCTGGCAGGAATCTTAGACCATTCAACCATAGACGGGTCGTCCATCTCACCCAAATCGAAACGTCCTTCAAGCAAACGGATAACGTGCTTATCCACTTCTGATTCCTTGATAAGACCACGATGCACAGCATCTGGAATACTTCTATAGGCATAATCATAGCCACACTCCACATCTGTTCCCGCTAAAGCAGCACGTGCAGCTGAGTGCGTAGCATCACTTGATGTGTGATGGGTCTGATGGATATCAGAAACGGCACTACAATCAGACACTACGAGATACTGGAAGCCCCATTCGTCTCGCAAGATGTCTTGCAACAGTCGTCCGCTACTGCAACAAGGTTCATCATCCAACCGTTGGTAGGCACACATCACTTCACGAACCTTTGCATCTTCCACCAAGGTCTTGAAGGCAGGTAAATAAGTTTCCCACAAGTCGCGAGCGCTGACATCGACCAGATTGGCAGTATGACGGCTCCACTCTGGTCCGCTATGTACGGCATAATGCTTAGCACACGCCCAAGTCTTGCGGTACTTACTGGTTTCCGGACCTTGCAGACCTCTGACAACAGCTGAACCTAACACACCTGTGAGGTATGGGTCCTCACCGTATGTTTCCTGTCCTCTACCCCATCTTGGATCACGAAATATGTTTACATTGGGTGTCCAGAATGAAAGACTATGGAAACGGGTAACATCCTTACCCGATGCCATCAACTGGTTCCAGTGTGCACGCGCTTCTGTACTTGTTGCATCAAACACCTTGTAAATCATATCTTCATTAAACGAAGCAGCCATACCGATTGGCTCTGGGAAATTGGTTACATTTCCCATATTGGCCACACCATGCAAAGCCTCACTCCACCATTGGAAACGCTTGATACCCAATCGTGGAATTGCAGGAGAATCGTCTAGCATCAATTTGGCCTTTTCTTCCAACGTCAGACGACTACATAAATCCACCGCTCTCATATGAGCAGAGAGCGATGGATTCTGATATGGTAATTGCTGGGCCTGCATCTGCAAGCTACCAGCAATTGTCATGAGGGTTATTATGAACTTATTCAGTTTCATATCTTTGTATTTCACGTTTAGTTAAAGCTTACCCAATCCACTTCCATCGCGCCTCCGGCAATGAGTTTAAGGTCGTAGACACCTTTCTTGACAGACTTCAATGCCACTTTAACCTCCTGCCATTGTCCGTTGGTGCTTGGCAACTTCACTTGAGCCTTGTTGCTTGAAAGAATTAAGGTAGCTGTACTTGCTGCATTTGACTTCAAGCGGACAGTCATAGTTTTGGATGCATTCTTCAGTTCTATTTTATTATACTGTACCCATGCACCATTACTTGGGAAGACTGTCTTCCATCCGTCGAAATACTTCAATGTATCATGATACTCAATGCTTGCACCACTACCGATTGCACTATAGCGGTCGATTTGGATAGGCTTCTGTGCATTTGAGATACCTACACCACGCAAAGTCGGCTTCACTTCCTGAATGGTACCGTCTGGGTTGAAGAACAGAGAGTCAACACATACTGAACGACGTTTGTCATCCTTTGGAGAGTAGTCGTTGTGGTGATAGAACAGATACCACTGTCCTTTGTAGTTGATGATACTATGATGATTGGTCCAGCAACCGTTTTCGTGCTCAGCCATAATCAGTCCCTTGTATTCGTATGGGCCCATCGGATTCTTGCTCATTGCATATGCAAGAACTTCTGTATTCTGTCTTACATAAGGATAAGTCAGGTAATAGTTACCATTATATTCAAATGCAAACGGTCCTTCTGCCTGACGGTTTGGCAAACCTTGGAGGCAATTGACACCAACAGACTCCACTTCGCGATTGCCCCATCTCATAGTTTCCTTTGGGTTGTCGGCTGCCAGTTCCTTCATATTAGGAGCGAGTTTTGCACAACGGCCTGCACCCCAGAAGATATAAGCATTACCATCGGATGCCTGCAGCACACATGGGTCAATTCCACCAATACCTTTAATAGGCTCTGCTTCGGGTGTGAACGGTCCTTCTGGGCGGTCAGCAACACAAACACCTACTGCAAATCCGCCTCCTGCTTGAGGTGCAGATGGGAAATAGAAATAGTACTTTCCGTTTCTCTCGACACAATCAGGTGCCCACATTGAATAAGAATTAGGTCTTACCCAAGGCACTTTGTTCTGCGTTACAATCATTCCGTGGTCAGTCCAGTCCATCATGTCCTCCGATGAGAAGACATGATAGTCTTCCATACAAAACCAGTCCTGACGCTGACCTTCTGGAGGGAAGATGTCATGTGAAGGGTAAAGGTAGACCTTTCCGTTGAATACTCTGGCAGTTGGGTCTGCGCTATAGATACCTCGGATAATTGGGTTTTGTGCATTCATTTGAACGCACGCAGCTGTCAAAAGACACACTGCTGTTAAGACTTTTCTAAGTTTCATAAGATTGTTTTTAGGTTTGATTTATTCTTTAATTTACTGAATTTTCCAATAATCGAAGTTGAAGAGGTTCTTGTCCTTCGCACCCTTGAATACGATATAGAGGTCGTGTACCCCTTTAGGATTAGTGATAGAACCTGCAAAGTCCTTAAACATAGTTTCACTACCTGTAGCCTTCACGCTTACCGAACCTATTTTCTTTCCGGTTGCTGCATCGATATGCAGTTCGATTGTTCCGCCAACGGTTGCTGCACAACTAGCGATAAACTTTGAAAGCTTTTGGGTACCGAAATCTACACCCTTAATAAGGATGTACTCATCGGTGTTGACGTTCGTCACATAAATCTGGCCGGTAGCAGTCTTAATGGTCTTCAGTCCGAATCCCCAAGCCATCGTCTCGGCCTCGATGCGAGTCTTATAAGGGTCGAATGTTCCTACCTGCTCCAGTTTGGTGTCCTTGAAGTAAGGCGACTCCTGAATCGTTCCGTCCGAGTTGTATGTAATCGGGAAAGCACCCACACTGCGGCGCTCCTTATGTTCCTTGATGGTGATGTTCTTCAGGTCGTAGTTCAGGCCAAATCCGTAGCTCTTCCCCTTGAAGTCGATAATACCTGGGTGGTTGCCTCGTGTACGTGGAGTCGGAGCCATAATATAGCCTGTAAACTTCCAGGGTCCCAGCGGATTTTCACTCATCGCATAGCCCAGTCCTTCCGGACAGCAAGTCGAAGCAAAAGCCAGATAGTACTTTCCATTGCGTTTGTAGAACCAAGGGCCTTCCTGATAGTGCTCTGGTTTGTCGTGCATACGCATCGCATCGCTCTTGAGCGAAATCATATCCTCGTTCAACAATGCACAATATAAGTTCGGGTTACCCCAATACATATACGCCTGTCCATCATCGTCAATCCACACCGTTGGGTCGATATCGTCCCAATGCTCGCGCTGCCACACGATCGGCTTGCCGATTGGGTCTTTGAAAGGTCCGTAAGGAGAGTCTGCTACGAGCACCCCGATTCCGTGACCATGAATTGGGCAATACATATACCACTTACCATTACGTTCGATGACCTGCTCTGCCCAGGCGCCGTTCTTACCGTCATACCACTTGAAATCATCCAATGAGGCAACTGCACCGTGATCAGTCCAGTTCACCATATCAGTAGAGGTATAGAGCAGCCAGTCGAACATCTTGAAGCCTTCTGCATCATCTTCATCGTGGGTTGTATACAGATAGACTGTGTCTCCATGCACGTATGGTGCAGGATCCGCAGTGTACTTGGTTGATACAATAGGATCTTGTGCAAATGCAACAGCTGCATTCGCCATCAGCAATGCTGAGAAAAGTAGTTTTGTGTTCATAAGATTGTTTTTAAGTTTGATTTATTTAATACTTTTTTTACCGTTAGTTGTAAGCCAATAGCTAAAGCTATACCCTTAAGCACATTTGACGCTCCAAAGTTACAAAAAAAATTAGACATTGAACATCGAACATAGGCTTTTTTGCAAAAAGACATATAAAATAAGGTGCATGCAGGAGATTTTTCACCCAAAACAGGCTTTCTCCCAACCCATCAGCCATCAATTTTCAACTTGTAATTGGGACCGCCTTCTTGCAGACATCCCGAAATCGTTCCGATAGTGTTGCGCAACCTTAAGGCCTTTCGGTAAGTGCTCGATAGGTGCTCGGTAAGTGCTCGGTAAGTGCTCGGTAAGTGCTCGGTAGGTGCTCGGTAGGTGCTCGGTAGGTGCTCGGCACTTAGGCGGGATTTTCGGCTGTTGAAACCTCGGTCAACATGTGAAGATAGCAGCTTTTTGTATATTTGTTGATGAGTTGTCTTGTCTTTTTAAGAAAAAGTATTACCTTTGCACTCAAAATAGCCAATTGGCCATTAATCATCAAGAAACAAAACGGTATGACATACGACTTTGACAAACTTATCGACCGGACGGGTAGCGGTGATATCAAGCATGCAGATTTACAGAGAGACTTTGGGCGTACGGACCTAATTCCCCTATGGATAGCTGATATGGAATGGGAGACACCATCGTTCATTACTGATGCGTTGAAGAAACGGATGGAGCACTCTCTGTTTGGCTATACAAAAACTCCAGCCGACTACTGGGCCTGTATCAGCAAATGGATACGTGACCACCATCAGTGGGAGGTGCGTGAGGATTGGATTTGCCACATCCCAGGTATCGTGAAAGGTATAGGAATGGCGATTTATGCCCTAACAAAAGAAACAGATAAAATCATCGTCCAGCCCCCTATCTATCATCCTTTCTTTCTCACTCCTCGCGGTTGCAAGCGTACGGTAGTGTGGAATCCGTTGAAAGAAATCGTAAACCAGGACGGCAAGTTAGTTGGCTACGATATGGATTTCGAGAACCTGGAACAGGTATGCGACAACGACTGCCGCATACTGATTCTTGCCAATCCCCATAACCCCGTCGGTATCACTTGGCCCAAAGAGACACTGCAACGTCTGGCTCATTTTGCAGCAACCCATCGCCTGATTGTTATCAGCGATGAGATACACTGTGATATGGCCATATTCGGTCACAAACACATTCCTTTTGCCTCAGTCAGTGAAGAAGCTGCCAATTGCTCTATCACCTTCTCTGCCCCATCGAAGACCTTCAACATCGCAGGTATTGTCAGTTCGTGGGCAGTTGTGCCTAATGATGAGTTGCGGAAACAGTTCTATGGATGGATGGCAGCTTGCGAACTGAACGAGGAGCACCTATTTGCCCCGATTGCCACGATGGCTGCTTTTGAACACGGAGAGTCATGGCGTCAACAGATGCTGACATACCTTGAGGGGAATATCGACTTCGTAGTTGACTATTGTCGTAAACATATTCCAGAACTAAATCCGTTGCGCCCCCAAGCCAGCTACCTCCTTTGGCTCGATTGTCGAGCATTAGGGTTGAGCCACACCCAATTGCTTGATTTATTCATCAACAAAGCTCACCTTGCTTTGAATGATGGTGAGATGTTTGGCATTGAAGGACATGGTTGTATGCGCATGAACGTAGGTTGTCCACGAAGTATGCTCGAAAGAGCAATGAAACAATTGGAAGCAGCCATAAAAAACATCAGGGGGTCGGAATGACCTCCTGATACTGCTGAGTGCGCCTGATAGGACTCGAACCTACACGCCCGAAAGCACCAGATCCTAAGTCTGGCGTGTCTACCAATTTCACCACAAGCGCATGGCTTCTTTTGTTAGCGGGTGCAAAGTTACAAAATAATTCACAATACATCATGCATAATGCATAATTATTGCTTTTTTTCGAACCTTTTGCCCTTCAATTCTTGCTTTTTTGCATTTTTTCTTACAAGCAGTCCACTAATGTATAAAGTTTCATGGAGTTCGATCCCTTGATCAAAATGGTGTGCCCATCGACTTCCATCTTTTCGATTGCCTGTTTCACTTCTTCTACGTTCTTAAAGAAGATGAACGATGACGAATAATCAGGTATATCCACCGTTGCATTCCAGAATTCTTCACCCACAAGCCATACGAGTTGAAATGCACATTTATAGATCTGCTGTAGTATCTTCACATGTTCTTCATGACTTGCCTCACCCAATTCCTTCATATCACCCACAATCAGCATCTTGTTCGGCATCGTCATCTTACGGAAATTGTCGATAGCTGCCTTCATACTGGTAGGATTGGCATTATAGGCATCCACAATGAGGGTGTTGCGAGCCGTCTTCACAAGTTGTGAACGGTTGTTTGTAGGTTTATATTCGCTCAAAGCCGCACAGATATCCGTATCGCTGACCTCGAAATACTGTCCTATGCATGCAGCCGCTAAAGCATTATCGAGATTATAGGCTCCAATCAGTTGGGTCTGTACCACCTCTGTCTTGTAATTGAAACGCAGGTAAGGACTGCAGTCGACCAACTCTCCGTTGTTTCCATATGGTATCTGTTCCAATCCACCTGCAATCCCCATGAGGTGAGGATTGTTCTCGTTGATAAAAATCTTACCTTCATGCTCACGGAGGAAGTCATACAACTCTCCTTTGGTACGAACAACCCCATCAAAAGAACCAAATCCCAGCAAATGTGCCTTCCCTACATTGGTTATGATACCATAGTTGGGCTCCACGATATTGACTAATGTCTTGATTTCACCAGGGTGATTCGCCCCCATCTCGATGACAGCTATTTCGTGTTGACGAGTTAATCTCAATAATGTTTTCGGAACACCTATGTGGTTGTTGAAATTTCCTTGCGTATACAACACCTGATACTTTTTCGACAAAACAGCAGAAATCAGCTCTTTGGTCGTTGTTTTTCCGTTCGTGCCCGTCACACCAATGATGATTGTTCCAAGTTGACGGCGATGATAGTTGGCCAACTGCTGTAATGTCGTTAAAACATCATCAACCAACAAATAACGCTTGTCAATAGAATCTGCATAGTCCGGTTCGTCAACAACTGCATAACTGCATCCACTTTCGAGTGCTTGTTTTGCATAGGAATTCCCGTCAAAGTTATCTCCCTTTAACGCAAAAAAAATGGAACCCACAGGACAGTCACGACTATCGGTCGTCACTTGCGGATGTTGGAGGAACAAATTATATAATTCGTCAATTTGTAGCATACGTTTCAGTTTATTTCTATTTTTCGTTGCAAAGATACAAAATAATTGCGCATTATGATGATGAATTATGAAATATTTTGTATCTTTGCAGCAAATATAGTATGAAAAGATTAAATAATAAGGTGCAATGAGTAGCAGTTGCGTTCCATATAGCATTAACGTAGGTGGTCGGTTGATGGACCTCTCGTCGCCAAGTGTGATGGGGATTGTCAATGTGACACCCGACTCTTTTTATACCAGCATCTCCCTCACAGCACCCTCATTCACAGCAACTATCCAGCATCTAGTCGGTTCGATGTTGGACGAAGGAGCACAAATCATAGACATCGGAGGTTGTTCTACTCGTCCTGACAGCGTCTTTGCAGACGCTTCGGAAGAGCAGTCCCGTCTGACTGCTGCTTTGGATATTGTACTCAACACATTTCCCGATTGTGTTGTTTCTGTCGACACATTCCGTCCTGAGATCGCAGAATGGTGCATTCAGGGATACGGAGTACAAATCATCAACGACATCTCAGGCGGCAACAATGCGATGTACAATGTTGTTGCTCAGCAGGGTGTACCTTATATCCTGACCTTTAACGAACCTCGCAACAACGACATTGGTATTTGCCAACAGGCACTTTTATTTTTTGCCGATAGGGTTCAGCAACTTCGCGACCGAGGTGCAAAAGACATCATCCTCGACCCAGGTTTCGGATTCAACAAGACGCTTGATGAAAACTACGAGCTGCTCAACAACTTGGAAGCACTCAAAATCCTTGAGTTGCCCATCTTGGTGGGCGTATCGCATAAAAGTATGATTTACAAGTTACTCGATACCACACCCGACGCAAGCCTCAACGGCACCACTGTACTCCATACCCTCGCCCTGACCAAGGGAGCCAACATCCTTAGGGTTCATGAAGTGAAAGAAGCAATGGAGTGCATTAAACTGACTACAAAATAATTATCTCATGTTAGAATTCGGAATCAAAGACATCATCGATATTTTATGTGTGGCCATCCTGTTGTACTATGTGTACAGGCTCATGAAAGACTCCGGCTCACTCAATGTATTCTATGGCATCCTTATTTTTATTGTAATCTGGATGTTAGTCTCTCAGGTGTTCGACATGCGACTATTGGGTTCCATCTTCGACAAACTGGTCAGCGTAGGAGTCCTTGCTCTCATAATCCTGTTTCAGGAAGAAATACGCCGCTTCTTCCTGACCATTGGTTCTCAACGAAAACTCAACTTCTTTATCCGCATATTCCGCCGTAAGAAGGACAAGAATCAGGAAGAGAATCCATCGGTGATGAAGATTGTATGGGCTTGCGAACAGATGAGTAAGAACAAAGTAGGTGCCTTGATTATTATCGAAAAGACAATGTCTCTGACAGATATCGTCAAGTCGGGCGAACGAATCGATGCGATCATCAGCAGTCAGCTCATCCAAAACATCTTCTTCAAAAACAGTCCGCTACACGACGGAGCCATGATTATCAGTCACAACCGTATTGAGGCCGCAGGATGCATCCTACCTGTATCGCATAATATGAACATCCCGAAGGAATTGGGACTGCGTCACCGAGCCGCATTAGGCATCTCGCAGCAGAGCGATGCGCTGGCCATTGTGGTATCTGAAGAGAATGGAGCCATCTCCATCGCCAGAAAGGGCGATTTGAAACTACGCATTACTAATGATTATCTTGAAAGCCAAATAGCGGAATTTATATAAAATATATAAAAAATGTAGTTATCATTATGAAAGCCATATTACTCACACTCATTGCATTTTGTAGTCTGACACTCAGCGCGAAAAAGATTAAGTTACCCGAGAAAACTGAAGTATTGGCTGCTATGGAGTTAGCCAACCGACACTTCATCGAGAAATATCCTGAAGCAGGAGCACCTACGTTCGTTAAAAAGAAACGTCCGAGCAACCTGTGGACACGTGGTGTTTACTTCGAGGGGCTGGTAGCCTTAACAGATATCGAACGAAGCATCAACGCACCTTATTATGAGACCAACACCAAATACCTCAGCGATTGGGCATCGTACCATGAATGGACGCCACGCAACGGTGTCAAGACACGAGATGCAGATGACTATTGCTGCTGTCAGGCCTACTTGGCAATGTACTTAAACGGACAGACCAATACTTACATGCCTACCATGCAGTGCTTAGACAACCTATTACGTACTCCGGAAAGCATCAGCGACTGGACATGGATTGATGCCATCCAGATGGGATTGCCTGTCTTCACGAAACTCTCGCTTGTGAAGGCAAAGGAAGACGATGCGGCTTTCAATCGTTATGCCCAACATGGATGGAAGATGTATCACTACACACGCGACATCCTCGCTGGTGGTCTGTTCAACAAAGACGAAGGGCTTTGGTGGCGCGATAAGGACTTTGTGCCCCCTTATAAGGAACCAAACGGACGGAACTGCTATTGGAGTCGTGGCAACGGGTGGGTATATGCAGCTTTAGTACGAGCCATGCAAGATATCATTGATATTCCTAACTACGACGATTATCTCGATGAATACAAATCAGACTTTCTCAAGATGAGTGAAGCACTGAAAGCATGTCAGCGCAAGGACTTCTTTTGGAATGTCAGTCTGCACGACGACAGCAACTATGGCGGTAAGGAATTGACAGGTACATCCCTCTTCATCTACGGAATGGCTTGGGGCATCCGCCAGCAATTCCTCGATCGTGAACTATACCTGCCGATTGTGGTCAACACATGGAATGCTCTAGTAAAGGAGTGTTTGCACAAAGACGGATTCCTGGGATTTGTACAGGGAACAGGCAAACAACCCAGTGACTCTCAACCCGTCACGTATGATAGCGAACCTGATTTCGATGATTTCGGATTAGGATGTTTCCTATTGGCAGGAAGCCAAGTATATCAATTAGTAACCCCATAAAGCTATGATACCTATAAGACCCATCAGACTAATAGTCTTTATGAGCATACTGCTCCTTGCAGCCTGCAGCTCAAATAAGAAGACGGCAAAAAACAATCATGTGACTACAGACAGCGCTCCCTACGAACTGCTGCTGATTGCTGACAAAGATTGGTTGAAGACTGCTGACGGAACCGTGGTCATGGATATTCTGAACTCCGATATCCCGGGGTTGCCACAACGAGAGAGCAACTTCAAGATAATAAGCATCAATCCTACAGCATTCGGCAAGACCTTTCAGGGTTTCGCTAACATCATCCAACTGGATATCAACTCCAAGTATCCAGAAACATCGTTTAAAGTAGCACACGATATCTTTGCCCATCCGCAGACAATAATCTACCTTAATGCACCCGATGGCAAATCGATGGCAGAGATGGTCATTAAACGACAGTATCAGATTATCGACATGTTCAACAATGCAGAACTGAAACGTGAACGCACCAGTTTGCGGAAGACCTATAGCGACAAGGTGAAATGCGAGGTTGAAAAGATGTTCAACTGTACCATCTATGCGCCAAAGGACATCAATGCCGTGAAAAAAGGAAAGAACTTCTTATGGTCATCAACCAACCAAATCGACAACCGCCTCAACATCTGCGTGTATAGCTACCCCTACACACCTGAAGATTATTCTGAGCAACGATTCATCGCTATCAGAGACTCTTTCATGCGTGAAAACATCAAAGGAAATTCCACCAACCAGTATATGAAGACCAATGCTGAGTATGTCTACATTCGCACTAAAACATTCGAAGGACGTACAGTCATTGAAGCACGCGGTTTGTGGGAGATGGAAAACGACATGATGGGCGGTCCGTTTGTATCGTATTCACAGGTAGATTCTGTTAATAACAGAGTGATTGTAGCAGAAGGATTTGTCTATGCGCCAGAAAAGAGAAAACGTCTTTTCATCCGACAATTAGAAGCAGCTGTCCAAACACTCCAGTTCAACCAATGAACCTCATAAGTTACATGATCCATTAAACCCATAAGCCCCACAAAAACAATGAGACTAATCACAACCCTCTTCGCATGTTGCCTTGCAACAATACTGCAAGCCCAGACCATCAACTTGGCTGGCACGTGGCAGTTTGCGATCGACCGTAATGACCGCGGCGTGGCAGAACAATGGTACAACCGTTCACTCGATGATACTATTGAATTACCAGCATCTATGCCACAACGTCTCAAAGGAGATGATATCAGTGTGAACACACGTTGGGTAGGTAGCTTGTACGACAGTTCGTACTTTTTCAACCCCTACATGGCAAAATACCGCAAACCGGGAAAGGATATGAAACTCACGTTCTTCCTCACACCAGATAAGCACTATGTAGGTGTAGCATGGTATCAGCGTATAGTTACCCTTCAAAAGTACGACAAAAACAGCACATATACTCTATATTTAGAGCGTCCACATATCGAAACGACTCTTTTCGTGAACGGAAAGCGAGTTGGGATGCGAAATAGCTTGGTCGTTGCACACCAATACGATGTAAGCCAATACTTGCATCAAGGTGATAACACAATCGCCGTCCGTATCGACAACCGACCTGAGACGGTCAATGTGGGACAGGACTCCCACTCTATCACCGACCAGACCCAGGGAGACTGGAATGGTATCGTAGGCAGAATAGAGTTGCAACAGACCTCCAACACCCATATCACAGACCTGCAGGTCTATCCTGATATCGACAAGCAGGAAGCACTTGTGAAGATTGCAGTAGTGGGCAAGGCGAAGACGAAATACAAACTGACACTGAATGCTTATAGCAACGAAGTGGAAGGTGGATATTCAGATGGTACATTATCTACTTCAGTGAAGTTACAATCCGACACTACCCGATTTGAGTTCTCTGTGCCCATTAAGAACATGAAACTATGGGATGAATTCCATCCATACACCTATACCCTCACGGCATTGCTGTCTGTCAAGAATAATTCCGTGGACATGATTGGTACCACCTTCGGCATGCGAAAGTTCGAGATTCGTGGTAAGATGTTTTACGTGAACGGACATGAGATACAATTACGAGGTACTGTAGAGAACTGTGACTTCCCCCTCACTGGTTATGCACCAATGGATGTAGAGTCATGGATGAAGGTGTTTCAACGCTGCCGCGCTTATGGTCTGAACCACATGCGCTTTCACTCCTATTGTCCTCCCGAGGCGGCATTTATTGCAGCCGATAAGGTTGGCTTTTATCTGCAGCCAGAGGGTCCGAGCTGGCCAAATCATGGTGTAACACTTGGAAACGGTCGTCCCATCGACACTTATCTGATGGAAGAGACCATTCGGATGGCTAAAGATTATGGCAACCATCCTTCTTTCTGCATGTTGGCCTGCGGTAATGAACCAGCTGGACGTTGGGTGGATTGGGTCAGTAAGTTTGTAGACTATTGGAAAGCAACAGACACTCGTCGTGTCTATACAGGTGCTTCTGTAGGCGGTAGCTGGCAATGGCAACCTATGAGTCAATATCATGTCAAGGCAGGTGCAAGAGGCCTGCAATGGGCAAACCGCCGCCCAGACACCATGGATGACTATACCAGTACAATTGGCCAGGTAGCCGAACCTTATGTCAGCCACGAAACGGGCCAATGGTGTGTTTTTCCGAATTTTGATGAAATCAGCAAATATACTGGTGTAAATAAGGCACGAAACTTCGAAGTATTCCGTGATATCCTAAACGACAATGGAATGGGTAGTCGCGCCAAGCAATTCTTGATGGCAGCTGGTAAATTGCAAGCCATCTGCTATAAGTACGAGATAGAACGCACCATGCGTACTCCACAGTATGCGGGATTCCAACTCCTCTCTCTTAATGACTATTCTGGTCAAGGAACAGCCCTTGTTGGAGTGACAGATGTGTTCTTCGACGATAAAGGTTATATGACAGCACCTGAGTTCCGTGCTTTTTGTTCACCGATAGTTCCTTTGGCAAGAATTCCTAAGTTCACCTACACCAACAATGAGACCTTCCATGCCGACATATTGCTTAACCAATATGCCGACCACACCTTATTGAATATTAGCCCAACCTACACCATCACATCTGCGGGCAAACCTCTCCATGTAGGACGCTTCCCTGCACAAGATTGGAAAATCGGCAATAGTATCCCTATGGGCAGCATCGACTTCCCGCTCACGTCTATCAAAGAAGCACAAAAGCTGACCCTTACTATCAGCCTTCCAGGCACAGAGGCAGAAAACCATTGGGATTTCTGGGTCTATCCTGCCGAGGTAGAGGAAGAAGTAGGCAATGTATGGATTACTGATCAGTTCGATGAGAAAGCACAGTCGGTACTTAAGAAAGGCGGCAAAGTACTCCTGACAGCAGCAGGAAAGATCAGCTACGGCAAGGATGTTGTGCAGCAGTTCACTCCCGTCTTCTGGAATACTAGTTGGTTCAAAATGCGCCCCCCTCACACCACAGGCATCCTAGTTGAAAACACCCACAGCATCTTCGATTTGTTCCCCACGGACTACCACAGCGACCTACAATGGTGGGAGTTAGTGAACAAAGCCCAGGTAATGCAGTTCAGTGATTTCCCGAACGATTTCCAACCTCTCGTCCAGAGCATCGACACATGGTTCCTCTCCCGTAAGATAGGCATGCTGTTTGAGGCCAACGTATTAGGAGGGCAATTGGTGATGACCACGATGGATATCACCAACAACTTAGAACAACGACATGCAGCGCGTCAGATGCGAGTTTCCATCCTGCACTACATGAACTCCGAGCAGTTCCATCCAAGTTTCTCCATCGACCCACAACGTATTAGCGACCTCTACACAAAGGTTGCACCTCCTGTCAACTCGTTCACGAACGACTCACCCGATGAGCTTAAGCCAAAAACCAATTAGCTCTTTAGGGCATATGAGTCCTAAAAGTCCGGTGCGTCCTATGAGTCTCATAGGACTCATCCTTGTCTTTGAAGCCCTCATAGGTCTTCAAGGGTTTTGTATGGCAGACGAGGGGTGGTCTCTGACGGGATATCAGCAAATCTTTCATGAGCCAAGCAGTGTGCAGTATATGTTCCTGTTTTACAACAAATTGGTAATTGGCGGTCTATGGGAATGCTTGTTTGGTGGATTGGGCATCTATGGTTTCCGCCTGTTGAACATCCTCTTTATGCTAGCCACATGGTTCTTCATTTATCGATTGATGCGCAACTACATCCACCCTTTCACGATAGTAATAGGAGCCATCCTCGTCACGATGGCACACAACTATGGTGTGATGGTCTTCGATCACAGTAGCGTGACAGTACTACTGTCTGTCTCAGCAGCTTACTTCCTATTTCAGTCACTTTGCAAAGGTTCCGCACTTCATATCTATATCGCAGGAATCTTATTAGCGGTCAATATCTTCTCACGCATTCCCAACATCTCCCAACTCACTTTATTGGTGCTGCTGATTCCTTATTATATATATACAAAGAAAATGATGAAAACCCTTCAATTGCTTGGGGGTGCGTTATTGGGAGTAATAACAGGTATCGCATTCGAATTTGGACTGATGTATTGCCTGGGCCACCTACATTTATTCATCGAAAACCTTAGCACAGGCATGTCAGCAGCAACCTCAGCCGACAGTTCTCATAGTCTGTCCACAATGCTGCCATCATATTTCGACTCCTATCTACAGATTCTGAAGGACATGCTGAAGATTGCAATCCTACCCACATTAGCGCTGCTGGTCGGAAACCTTCTAAAGCAATCAGGTTTGCGCAAGGTGCTTATCCTTTTCTTTGCGTTAGCACAGGTTGCTATTCTCATGTACTTCTTCGACAACATGCTGTTCCTCTATGCCTTTATCAGCATCATCCTCTTCCCTTCGCTCTATTTCCTTCGCAAGCAACCCGAACAAATCTATCTTATACTGATTGCTCTTCTGATACTGTATCTTCTCCCCTACGGAAGTGATTACGGTATCAACAACATGGGTGAAAATGCCATTTGGCTCGCTACCCCTCTTGCTGTAGGCTTAGCGCATAAAGGCATAACCTATAAGACCTATAAGTCCTATACGACTTATCAAAACCATTCACTCTATAAGCCTTATATGGTCTCCATCATCACAACAGCCATGCTGTCCTTCATGATAGTGTTTTTCGTTTGCAACAGTTGGTTTATGCTCCACAATGCCTATTTCGATGAGGGTGCCCGATGGGAGAAACGCTATAGGGTCGATCATCCCTTAGCAAACACCTTCACGAATCAGGACTATGCTCAATCCACAAATACTATCCTGACGGAATTGAAGAAATATGTACACCCCGATGATTATCTCTTCTGCTTCCAAAGTCGGCCTATGCTACATTACCTCACACATACCCGTCCATACATGTACAATCCATGGCCTTGGTCATTCGATACCCCTTCCATGAAACTCCATTTACAACGAGCGGAAGCACGAGGAGGCAAACTCCCTGTGGTTGTACGTGAGAAGTGTCAGCTTATCAACTTCGTTCTACCCGACCCCAACTGGAATCAGACCAACGCTGAGGATGATTTCTTCCATAAGAATGCCAAGGTTAGGCTGATACAGGATTTTATTGAACGCCATCACTACCAAGTAGTGTGGGAATCAGATGAGTATCAAATCCTGACCGCGAACTAATCTGAATTCATAGAAATCAAGTATTATATTTTAGTGGTCTGCATATATCTATACAGAGATAATAATATCTCTGTAAGCAGAACACGCTATGATTTGAAGTAATTTGGCTGTAGGCGCACGACCATTTGCCTTTAGGCGAACGGTCATTCGCCCTGAGGCAAACAATAGTACGCCTTTAGGCAAAGTCCTTTCTCTATCGGCTCATCCTCCCGATTGAATCTACTGATTGTCCCTTTTGAATTAGCTAATGCTCCCCACACTATTGATTACCTGCATCTTTCTGAGTTACCAATCTGAAGAACGTTCCTTCACCACATAGTTAGGACGACCTTTCGCCTCATTGTATATCCTTCCGATATACTCACCCAATATTCCGATTGACAACAGTTGCACGCCACCCAAGAAAAGCACAACGCTCACCAATGTTGTGAAACCTTGTACCGGATCTCCAAAGATTAAGGTCTTGCTGATGTAGAACACCAAGAAACAGAACGCACCAAGAGCGATAATTGCCCCAATAATAGTCGCAAAACGTAGCGGAGCTGTTGTAAACGAGGTGATACCGTCAATAGCCAGATTCAATAGGCTCCAGAAGCTCCAGCGACTTTCCCCCTCACTGCGGTTTCCACGATCGAACAGTACCTCTTTCTTTTTAAAGCCAATCCAACAGAACAAACCTTTATTATATCGCTCAGTTTCGCGCAAACAGCGCATTGCATCGATACATTGGCGGTCCAACAAGCGGAAGTCACCTACATTCTGCAGGAGTTCAAAGCGTGTCGCATGTGCCATGATACGATAGAACAGCATCGAGAACATCTTCCTTATCCAAGGTTCACGTCCCCGATCTCTTCTCTTGGCATACACATCCTGATAGCCGTCTTCCCAATAAGTCAACATCTCGGGCACTAACGATGGAGGGTCCTGCAAATCAGCATCCATCACAACCACACAGTCGCCCGACACGTTATCTATCCCCGCCAACAAAGCATTCTCTTTGCCGAAATTACGCGACAAGCTTAACACACACACTCGTTCGTCCTTGATATGCAGTTGTTTCAGTACATCCAACGTTGCATCCACACTGCCATCATCTACGAACATCAGTTCCCAATCGTATGCAGTTTGTGTGTCTGCCAACTTCTTCAGTTCCTCATATAAGGCAGGTAATGTCTGCGCCTCATTGAAACATGGAATCAATACAGATACTTTCTTCATTGGTTCTGGGTTAAAATGTTATATTTTTGAGTTTATAATTATTCAGATTCGGTTGTTATTCCGTTATACCGTTACTCCGGAATAACGTCATAACGAATTAAATATTCTTCCATTTCCTCCATCATTGCCTTCCTGCGGAATTCTTTTGGCGTACAGCCCACCTCCTGGGCAAAGGCACGCCAGAAGGTAGTCCTGGATTGGAATCCCGATGCTTGTAATATCTCCTCAACGGTATCATCGGTCTCTAAGAGCAAGTTCTTTGCATGTTTCACTCTATAGGCATTCACATAAGCAGAAAAAGTGGTACGAAGGAACTGATTGATAAGATTCGACACATAGGTGCGATTGGTACCCAGCTCTGTAGAGAGGGCGGCAACAGTAAGGTCTGGATTCAGGTACAACTGCTTACTTTCCATCAGTTCGTTGAGTTGTCGGGCCAAATTGCCGAAAAACAATAGCTGTTCTTGCACATATTCATTCTGGTCAGTGGGAGTGTTATCTTCATCTTCTAAAGTCTCCTCTTCGTCTGTAGACCTTTTATCCGCGGGAATTGTAGTTGGAATTATATCTCCCCAGAAATCGTCAATAGCTTGCTCACGTTGTAGTGAATGGAAATCTAATAAGCCATGTCTAAGCAGGAAACTCACAACTGCATATACAGCTATCAGTATCGGAATAATGATAAGCCTCGCTAACTGGTAATCAACAAATGATACGACAAATCTGCCAAGAAGCGCTACATACATCACCCACATCACAACTGCAAACCATATATAGGCATGTTTCTCACTTACTACTTCGTGATGCTTCAATTTCTTCACCATCATCCACTGAAATGTAAGAGTGGCTATTGTCGCGTACGCTAATGTCAAATATTTAGTTACAATAAGAAAATCCTGGTTATTATTCACTGAATAGACAAGGAAAAATATGATGAAAAACATAAAGTTAGCGAAAATGTAGCGTTTTCTCATCCTCTCGCCTTTAATCAGTTCATAGAGCAACACAACGATAGCCGGCACAGGCAGGTTCCATAGCAGGTTTAGGTGGCCGACATAGATCAATGGTGTAATACTGAAGTATTCTGAGATGATTGTCAGCAGAAAACCACCACCCATCAATAGCTGGATGTCACCAAACGAGCGGTAGATACGGGACGTACCTGAATAAATCATGATTTGCAGTGCCTCGAAGATGAAAAAGCACATTGCCACCACTCGCATTATTAATAACAGTAGGTCTATCGTTTGCATATATTTTACCGGTATGTTTCATATTTACAAATGTTTCATAATTCATTTACGATTTGAAACATTTGGTTTTCGATGCAAATTTAGTTATATTTTTAATATAAACGTACAAATTTATAAAAAAAAGTTTCAAATTACAAAAAAGTTATAGGGAAAAGGCGTCATTTTTAATTTTTGCTTCAAATTATTTAGTTTATTTCATAAAAAAAACGTAAATTTGCAGCCAAAAATACAAAGTGCATGAACCGAAACCTAAGAAAAATATTGACGATTGTATTATTCGTAACTTCAGTAGTTACGGCAAATGCAGTTGTAATATTTCCTGACTCAACCGTTCTTGGGAAATACCCCTATGTTAGGTTCCTGGAAAAGGGAGCCGACATTCAGTTGTCTGACAACGAGTTTTACAACATCTCTCGTAAGGTTGTGTTTCCTGTCAACAAACACGTCCTCCCCGAGAATTCCCCATTGTTGAAAGAGATTGAGAACGAAATCGTTCCGTTAATCAACAAAGACAGTCTGACCATTCGCCACCTTATGATTCGTGGTGCTGCTTCCCCAGAAGGTCCCTACAATTTCAACAAGAGCCTCGGTGAGAAACGTGGAAAAGCGTTGTTCGACTTTATCAATTCCCGTCTGGCCTTCCCTGTCAGCGAGAAAGATGATGCCACTATTGTCATCCCAGAGGACTACCAATACCTCTGCACGATGATGCGTGACGCAAACGATGCCGACTATTCCAAGGTTAAGCAGCTTTGCGATAAATATCTGCCAAGCAACAACATCACTGCACTGAAGTCAGCCTTGCAGAAAGCAAATGGCGGCAAGCTGTGGAAACGCCTTCTCAAGACCTATTTCCCTGACTTGCGCGCATCACGTCTTGTTATTTTCATCGAAAAGCCAGAGATAGAGCCAGAACCTGTAGCTGTGATCCCAGAGGAAACGGATGACACACCACCTACTGGTCAAATAGAGGTCGTCACGCCTCCTGTCGAGGAGCCTGACACCGTGATTGAAGAACCCATGGTTTTCCCACGTCGCGAGCTGTTGTCCGTCAAGACAAACCTGTTGCTCGATGCAGCATACGTACCGGGTTACGACCGCTGGTGTCCTATACCAAATGTTGCAATCGAATATTATCCTCTCTATGGTCACTTCACCTATGGGGCCTCACTCGACTTCCCTTGGTGGCAGCACTATTGGGACCACAAATATTTCCAGATTCGCAACTATCAGCTTGAAGCACGCTACTATATCAAGGCAGCAACGCCTCTTGAAGAGTATGAACCATACAAGGCCAGCAATAAGTTCAGACAGAAGCCTGCCTTCTCTGGTTGGTACCTGCAAGCTTACCTGCATGGCGGACTGTTCGACATCTGCTTCGATGAAAACCGCGGATGGGAAGGAGAAGGCATTGGTGCCGGACTTGGACTTGGCTACGTTCTGCCCATCAGCCGCAACGGACATTGGCGACTGGAGTTTGGTCTGCAGGCAGGATACTTCCGCTGTAAATACGACCCATACCAGTTTGAATGTCCTGTTGACCCCACAGAGCAGGATCACCTCTACTATTACAAATGGTACGGCGAAGCAGACCAGTTCAAGAGACGTCAATATAGATATAATTGGTTTGGACCTACACGCATCGGTGTAACCCTGACCTACGACCTACTTTATTGGAAGAAGGAAAAAATTAACAAAGCTCTTGAAAAGTGAAAATAAGTAAAACCATTAACAATAGGGCAACTCAAAAAAACAAAAAGCAGATGACAAGAAACACCCTACATAGCAGTTTAACAGCAGCATGGCAGCAGTCATGCAGTTGGTGCATTGCAGCCTTTCAGCATACAAGTGTTCTGTTAGTTACTGTTATTGTCACCTTATTTATAGCGCTCGCGTGCGAGCGAGAACCAAAGTTGCACCTACATGAAGGCGGCCCAATCAAAATTGTCTTTCCATTCGTCAATCTTGATCTTGAAGCGTATTGGGATTATGAGCGTGTCTATGGGACAAAATACGACTGGAAATCAGAATGGTACTACGGTTGGGATGACAAGGATGCCGAGCTTTATGGTACGATCGGATATACCGAGCCAAAAGCCTTCCAACTACGTGGTTACTACACCAAAGACGATCCTACAGCCCCACACACCCAAAAGCGTGACGAATCGTTCACAGGAAATTCGCACCTTCTCAAGGTCGACTGGGGATTCTGGGATTTTCTTGTGTGGAATGATGTTGTCACCCTCGATGGTGTACAGAATTTGAATTTCGACGAAACCTCTTCCCTCGAATACGTAACGGCCTACACCAACCAGACTATGTCGCCAAGTCGTTACCAGGCCCCACGTTACACACGTTCATTCTGGGAGCCGGAAGCCCTCTTCGCTGCCTACCAAGAAGACGTTGATATCAACAGAGACCTCGAAGGGTTTACATACGACCCAGAAGAAAACATCTGGATTAAAAATTTGAAAATGTATTTATACCCCATAACATACATTTACCTTCCGCAGATTATCCTGCATCACAACAATAACAAAATTGTCAATGTTGATGGTTCAGGAAACTTATCGGGAATGGCACGTACCGTAAACCTCAACACAGGTATTCCTGGTACTGATGCCATCACCGTCAACTACAACCTGCGCTTCAAGCCAAAGTGCGACATGAATGGCGAGACAGTTGATATCATCGGTGGACGTTTCTTGACTTTCGGCTTATGTGGCCTGAATCCAAGAAACATCACCCAAAAGGTTGAGATAAAAGATGATTTACGTCATTACATGGATGTCAACATGCAGTTCAACAATGGTCTGGATTCTACATTTGTCTTCGACTTGACCGACCAAGTACGGAAATTGTACAAAGGAGGAGTACTCACCATCGAACTTGACATGGACACCATTCCTATTCCATTCCGTAGCGGCGGTTCAGCCTTCGATGCAGTCGTAAAAGACTTTGAAGACGGCGGTACACATGAATTCGAGATGTAATCATCAACAAAACGAGAAACAATAAAAACAGAAACTAACAAATAAAAATAAAGCGTATGACAGTCACTAAAAAGCTCATAGCAATTATCGCATGCACAGCTTTCATAGCTTGTTCCAGTAACGAGGAGGCTTTGGAAAACGTCAACCGTACTATCACGACCGACCAACCCCAGGCTATCCAATTCAATAATAGTAGTATTTTCTCAACAAGAGCTGCCGGACTTGAAGCTGCCAACCTGCTTGGCAAACAGTTTGTCGTATATGGTACCAAAATCGCGAATTCTTCCGAGGCTTCCCTGACATTCCCCAACTACAGAGTGGACTATGTAGGGAAAACCGATAGTGAATCCAACTCCAGCGGTTGGGAGTATGTCTTCGATGCCCAGACCATTCGCTATTGGGACCTCATGGCTTCAAAATATATCTTTACTGCCTATGCAAACCCAGGAAAACAAGCCACAGTAAGCAACTTGACAAACGACCAATGCACCGTTGATGTAGCAAATGCCAATGCTATGGCTGGGCTCTATATCTCCGACAAGACCGTCTACAACAAGGACAAATTCGGTCAGACTGTCATCCTCACCTTTAGGAATGCTGCAACCAAGGTACGTTTCGGCATCTATGAGCAAATCACAGGATATAGTGTTTCTGATGTCGTCTTCCGCTATGACAACAACAAGAAGTTCAGCAATGACTGCATTCTCGACGGACGTTTCAATGCTGCTAATGGAGGACAATACACCGTCAGCTACGATGCCGACAACAAGCCAGTATTTAGCACTTCGGCTACTACTGACTCACAGTTCCGTTTCGGAACCTTTGATTGCGGCAGTGCGATGGGCACTACGAGAGAGCTCCCGACATGGGCAGGAGGCAGTACTGACTACATCAACGTATTCCCTAATACCGACCATGCTGCCGGCATGACACTCTGCATCAACTTTACACTTACATCCGACGATGGAAAAGACATTATCCGTGTGAAAGGCGCACATGTCACCGTTCCTGCAGAACAGATGATATGGAAACCCAACTTCGCGTATACCTATTTATTTAAATTAACGAATAATACCAACGGAACCACAGGTAACGATCCCGACAACCCAGATCCGTCAGACGACGATGATCCCGACAAGCCAAAGGATGTCGAAGGTCTCATACCTATCACCTTCGATGTCATCGTAGTTGACCTCGAAACCGGAACCACAAGTGTTGAGTATCCAATCGAATAACAACTGACAGACAATCACCAAATAAGAATTAACAATGAGCTCACAAATAATGCATGATATGAATAAGAACTCTAAATACTACCTTACATTATTGGCAGCCATCCTTCTGACAGGCTGCTCAAGTGATAGTTTCTTGGGAATTGACGAGGAACCAGTGGACCCAACAAACGAAGTTGCCATTGATTTCGGCAGTACTGCTCGTGCCATCACTCGTGCCGATGCTGAAACATCAGCAGCCCTCCTCAATAATCATTTTACTGTATTTGGTACAAAGACATCTGCAAACGGTTCTACCAGCGATATCTTCGACAATTACCAGGTAGAATACCAAAAGGAGCTAACCGGCAAGACCGACACCAACGAGAAAGGTTGGGAGTACGTTGGCCTGACATCAAAGAATGGAGCTGCTCAGAACACCAAATTCTGGGATTTCAGTGCCAAGCAATACGACTTTGTTGCAGCAGCAGGTTTGGCTCCCTCAGAGAAGTTTACCAATACTACTGATGGCATCCGCATCAACGTACCTGATGCAGCAGCAATGACCAGCATCTACGTTTCCGATCGTGTAACAGCCACACATTCGGCAAAAGCAGCCACGGCTACCACACCTGCCACGATGGCATACGCAAACACCGTTGAGCTCAAATTCCGCAGACTTGGTGCGCAAATGAGAATCGGTTTCTATGAGACCATTCCTGGCTATGCCGTGAAAGACCTCATATTCTACTACGTTGGAGCTCCTTCAGGTAGTAAGAATGCCGGTGTGGGTTGTGCATTCCCTGTTTCAGGCAAATACACAGTCTCTTACAACGATGCCAACAACGAAGCCATCACTCAATTCTCGGGTGCCAATAATGAAGTGGCATTCTCCAACCAGTTTGGAAAACTCAACTATGTTGCAGCAACTTCACTGGCAGGAATTGCAGGAAAAGAATACATCGACGCAGATGGAACACCTGTTGCCGGTCCAGTCAATCGGTTCATAGGCACATCATCTGCTCAAGCTACTTTTGCGAGAGGCACCTATACCATCGATGCGATACCTGGAGTCTTGTCAGACTATAAGCCCATCTTACCATACGAGAACAACTCGCTCAAGATGCAGATGCGTCTTGACTACACCCTCGTAGCCCTTGACGGTTCAAAAGAAGAGATACATGTCAACGATGCGTATGTTTACATTCCTGTCAATTATGTCCAGTGGAAACCAAACCACACTTATACCTATATATTTAAAATAACAGATAAGAGTAACGGTTACACTGGTGAAGGCGGTGGAGGCAAACAGTCAGAGATAGGAGACGGTCGTGACCCAGATCCTGACCATGGAGGTGGAGATAACGACCCAAGCGATTACGACGGTGACGGAATCATCGACCCACCATACATCCAGGTCGTTCCTACAATTCCAGATCCTGATGCACCATTAATCCCGGATCCAGACAATCCTGGCTCATTGATTCCAGACCCAGATGCACCACAGATCCCGGATCCCAACTATCCGCCGACCATCCCCGATCCTGACGACCCGACCAAGGAGATTCCGAATCCCGACCTGCCTTGGGTACCGAATCCTGTCTATCCGGTAGGTCCTGAGGGAGACCAAGGTGACCCATCCAACCCTGTGCCAACCCCACAGGTACCCGATGACCCAGATGATCCAGACAGTCCTACACACGATGATCCGGACAACCCAGCTGGTCTCTACCCAATCACATTCGATGCAATCGTAGTGGAAGAAACAGACGGGACAGAGATTATCTACACGAATATCGATGGAACCATTAACAGTTCACATACTGAGCATTAATTCCCCCATGCGGGACCGTTCAACTCCGAACCAGTGCTCAGCAACATCATACAATCGAAAATATAAAAACTGAATAAAGACATCAAACTGCATGAAGAAATTAAGTGTAATCCTCTCAGCAACAGCAGCCATCATGATGGTAGGCTGTTCGAGCGACGACTTTGTTGGTGAAATTATCGAGCCGACACCCGTTGAAGAAGAATTAGTTCCTATCAACTTCGGCTCCTACTTCAAGGCAACGACCCGTGCTGATATCACGGGTGCAGATGCTGCTGCGCTCCTTGGCAAGAAATTCGTAGTTTCCGGCTATAAAGGAGCATCTACTACGACAATTGGTAACATGGTATTCGACAACTACCTTGTAGAATGGGCTGAAAACACAGCAAACACGACAGAATCCAACACCACCAATTGGGAATACGTTAACAAAGGACTCATCAAGCATGCAATTGACCATAACATGACTTCGCAGACCATCAAGTATTGGGACTTCAGTAAGGCACAGTACGACTTCATTGCTTGGTCAACTGGTACAAAGAATGCCATCTACGAAGGAACACCTGCTAAGGGTGAAGTGCTCGTTTCAGCCATCACGCCTGCAACGCTTGGCACACAGGCTTACACGTTTACAGGTAAGATAGCAGACCTCAAGGACTGCTACATTGCCGATTTGGTGACCGTAAAGAAAAAGGACTATGGCACGAACCCCGTCACCTTCAAGTTCCGCCATCTCGGCGCGAAAGTACGTATCGCCATCTACGAAACCGTACCTGGATACTCTGTAAAGAATGTCAAGTTCTATACGAAAGGTGGTGTTCTGGCCGATCCTACAAAGGAGATTGTAAACGACGCAACACTGTACAGCACAGCCGAAAACATCTACACAGAAGGCACATACACGGTTACCTACCCAACTGTGGGTGATGATTCAAAAGCCGACAACAATCAGGCTCACGTCACATTCAAAGCGAAGGAAAATATCCACCAATCTACCCTCGTTCAATCGGGAGAGCTGAACTACACCATTGCTGAACAAAGCGAAAAGACAGGGGGAAAAGCATTCCTCGGCCGTTCTTCCAGCACAGCTTCTTTTGCAGGCGATGCAGCAAGCAACTATTATGTAGTTTATCTACCTAACGAATCAGGTACCAACCTCAACCTCCGTGTGGACTACACCCTTGAGTCTATCGACGGTACTGGTGAAGAAATCGAAGTGAAGAGCGCGAGTGCACAGATTCCTTCCATCTACACCACGTGGAAGCCTGGTTATGCCTACACTTATCTTTTCAAGATTTCCGATAAGACCAATGGTCACACTGGTGTTTACGACCCGACCAAGCCCGATGATTCAACAGTCAACAGCGACCCAGCCGGTCTCTTCCCAATTACATTCGATGCTGTAGTCGTCGATGAAGAAGATGGTAACAAGACTCAGGAAACCATTACAATTGTTTCAACGCCAAGCATCACCACCTATCAGCAGAACTCTACGGTAGTGAATGCAGATGAATACACAGTAAATGGTAAAGACATCTTCGTGACCGTCAGCGAAAACGACAAACTTGCCAAACTCACAGGCAAAGCAGCCCTCTACACCATCACAGCAGGAACAACTGAAGCTGACGTAGTGGATGCGCTCCAGATTCAGTACGGCACTGATACAAATGGTAATGTGAAAGGACGTGGCGGACTCGTGCTGACAAAAGTAGAAGCTAATACCTCTCTCACCAACTCCGTCATATATGGTGTTGATGGTAATGAAATCGGCGTAGGCACAGATGAGGCATTCTGCTTCACACCTACAGCAAACACAACCTATGCATTTGTTTACACCCAGAAAGATGCCACAACGACAACGTCAAAGTATCAGGCACTTGCCTTTGCTAATTTCCCAACGGGAGCTACCAGATATCGTTATGATTACAAGACAGCTACAGCTGGCGATGCAAAGAAAGGTGTGAAGTACTTCAGCAAGACTGGCGATGTATATGCATTAGTAACACCTTTCATCGGACAAGGCGTAAGCAACCTGTATCTCGACGCTACTGGAAAAACGATTGCTTCAGGCTATGCAGTTACAGGTACCGACTACTACTATACAGATAATAAAGGTATGAGCTATAAGAAGGCAGCAAATATTGCTTATGCTAAATTCTTTGGAGCTACCGACCTCTATACCTTCGACGGAACAAAATACGTTCTTGTGACTGAGACAGCTGACGGCCCCGCAAACGGCACAGCTTACTACCAGAAAACCACCTCAGGAGGAGTTGACACCTACACTTACTGTGTCATACTGCCACAACAAACTACGGGATGGTTCGAACTCGACGAAACCAAGTATGTAGTCGCCACTGAAACGACTGCCGTTGTAGGTCAGTCCTACTTCGACAAGTACACCCAGAACAATGGCGTTTACTATACCAAGGTGATTAAAGTACAGTAATAAAAAAACAATTCCTAAACAAAAAATAAGGAAAGAATTAGACAAATCAATATTAATTAACAATTTTATTAACGCGTTAAATTTTAAGTATTTATGAAGAAAAGTTATCTATTTCTTGCTGCAGCTATCACATTAGTAGGCTGCTCAAGCGAAGAACTCATCGGCGATTATGCCGACAACTTCGGAAAAGAGAATCAAGCAATCGTCTTCTCTAACCGTGTTAACAAGACGACACGTGCTGACTTTACAGGTGCTGAAGCTGCCACAAAACTGGACAACAAGTTCGTCGTATTCGGCTACAAAGGCTCAGCAACTGGCACTCCAAGTTCTACAGTATTCGACAACTACTTTGTTGAGTACACAGAGAACACAGCTAACACCACAGAGTCAAACTCTAGCAACTGGGAATATGTTGGCAAAGATCCTATCCTGCACGCTACAGAAAACGGCATTGTTGCTCAGACGATCAAGTATTGGGACTATAGCGCAAATCAGTACGACTTCTTTGCTTGGTCAACTGGTGCTGCAGAAGCCGTTTACGATGAAGCAGACCTTGCTGATGGTAAGGTTTACGTAACAGAAATGGCCGCAACAAAAGCAACTGCCCCTGCAACAGGTTTGGTTGACGCTTATACCTTTACAGGTACAGCAGAAGACTTGGCAGGCTGTTACATCTCTGACCTCGTAACAGTGAAGAAGAATGGTAAGGGCGCTACTGACACATACGGTGTAGCTGATTATGGCTATAGTCGTGCAGACAATGAAAATCCTGTCACCTTGAAGTTCCGTCAGCTCGGTACCAAGGTTCGTATCGCTATCTATGAAACCGTTCCTGGCTATTCGGTAAGAAATGTGAAGTTCTACACGACAGGTGCTGTTCTCACTGATGTTTCCAATCAAATTGTGACTGATGCTACTATCTTCTCTGCTGGTGCAGACATCTACAAAGAAGGTACTTACACTGTTTATTTCCCAACAGTTGACGCTCCTACTAATGCAGACAACAACCAGGCTCATATCACCTTTGCACCAAAAGCTGGAGCTGCCCAGGCAACAATCGTTAATTGGGGCGGTCTGAACTACACAGGTCCTGAAATGGCAGAAAAGACAACAGGAGATGTATTCTTAGGTCGTACCTCGAACACAGCTACCTTCGCAGGCGATGCTACAGCTAATTACTATGAAGTTTATCTTCCAAATGCTACTGGCGCAAACCTTAACCTTCGTGTAGACTTCACCCTCGAATCTATCGATGGTAGCGGTGAAATCATTAACGTGAAGAATGCCAAGGCTCAAGTGCCAAGCATCTACACCCAGTGGAAGCCAGGCTTCGCCTATACTTACCTCTTCAAGATTTCCGACAAGACCAATGGCCGCACAGGTGTTTATGACCCAACTCAGTCAGATGATGCAACAATCAACAGCGACCCAGCAGGTCTCTACCCAATCACCTTTGATGCAATCGTAGTGAATGCAGAGGACGACGACCAGACTCAGGAAACCATCACCACTGTGATGACTCCAAGTATCACATCTTATCAAAAGGGTTCGGAGGTTGTAAACAACGATGAGTATCTTGCTGCAACTGGCGATATCTTTGTTACAGTTAATGAAGCAACAATTGCTGAAACTGATAAAATTGTAGACTTGACAGGCAAGGCAGTTCTCTATACCCTTCCAGAATACAGAACTGAGGCAGAAGTTGTTGATGCACTTCAGTACGGCACCCCAGATGCAGATGGAAATGTGACAGGACGTAGCGGTCTCGTGCTGACAAAAGCTACTTCTACTCTTACCAACACGGTAGAATTCGGTGCAGATGGCAATGCCATTGAGATTAAAGACACTGAAACAGAGGCTGGAGCGAAAAAAGCCCTGCGCTTCACTCCTTCAGCAGGAACTTATGCATTCGTTTACTCTCCGACAGATCCTACAAGCATCACCACCACTGATAAGTACGAGCCTGTTACTAAGGGTGTTGGTGATGATGTAAAGGGTTTATACCGTTTTGCTCTGACTACAGCTACTGGTGATGTACAAGAAGGTGTTACATACTTTTCTACTACTGATGGCGTTCTGCCAACAGTATTCTTAGGTCAGGGTGTTGACAACCTCTTCACTGACAATGCAGGAGCAACTCCAGCAACTGGCTATGCTGTAACAGGTACAACCTACTACTACACCACAGACGGAGGTGCAACCTACAAGGAAGCTCACAACGTAGCTTATGCTGCAACTGGCATGCTTACCGGTCTCTACGAGGAGGGCACAGATCCAGGCACTTTTGTTGCTACTACTGATGCTTCGCCTGTTGACGGAAAAGCATACTATTATAAAGACGGAGAGAATTATATCTTCTGCGTATTCCTTCCACAGCAGGCCAATGGTCTTTATGAGTTAGATGACACCACCAAGGAAGCTTGCGGTGATGAAGAAAAGGCTGTGAATGGTATGATTTACTTCGACAAGTACACCAAGAACAACGGTGAATACTACACGAAGGTTATCAAGGTACAGTAATCACCAACTATTTAGCCAAGTGGGGTTCGACTCCCCACTTGGTAACAAAAAGCCAAACTCCAAGCCTCTCCCCCCGAAGCACTTCGTGCCTCCTTTGGGAAGATAAATCTTCCGTCGTCGCAAGCATCGCTACGATACCGCGATGCCCTCAAAGAGAGGAAGCCAAAGAAGAAGGCAGGGAAGCAGGAGCAGGGAGGACAGAGAAAAGGCAAACTAAGACAAACATGTCTGAAGGCTCGGTAGGTGCTCGGTAAGTGCTCGGTAGGTGCTCGGTACCCCTTCGGTAAGGTAGAGCCTCAAAAACAGTGGAATAAAGAAAATTTAACATTTCGATAGTGTGAAAAAAAGATATCTATTTCTTGCTACAGCTATCACATTAGTAGGCTGCTCAAGTGAAGAACTCATCGGCGATTATGCCGACAACTTCGGAAAAGAAAATCAGGCAATCGTCTTCTCTAACCGTGTTAACAAGACGACACGTGCTGACTTTATAGGTGCCGAAGCTGCCGCAAAACTGGGCAACAAGTTCGTCGTATTCGGCTACAAAGGCTCAAAAACCGGTGAACCAAGTTCCACTGTATTCGACAACTACTTTGTTGAGTACACAGAAAACACTGCGAACGCCACAGCGTCAAACTCTGACAACTGGGAATATGTTGGCAAGACTCCTATCCTGCACGCTAACGAAAATGGCATCATTGCTCAAACTATCAAGTATTGGGACTATAGCACTGATCAGTACGACTTCTTTGCATGGTCAACTGGCGATGCAGAAGCCATCTATACAGGAACTCCTTCTGCTACACAGGTTCTCGTATCAGAAATGGCAGCTACAAAAGCAACCGCCGATGGTGAAACGGGTTTGGTTAACGCTTATACCTTCACAGGTTCAGCAACTGCTCTGGCAGGCTGCTACATCTCTGACCTTGTAACAGTGAAGAAGAATGGTAAGGCAACTGGCGACACATACGGTGTAGCTGATTATGGCTATAGCCGCGCAAACAATGAAAATCCTGTCACCTTGAAGTTCCGTCAGCTCGGTACCAAGGTACGTATCGGTATCTACGAAACCGTTCCTGGCTACTCTGTAAGAGACGTGAAGTTCTACACTAAAGGTGGTTTGTTGGAAGCTACCACTGCAGGTGATGATGACACTCCAGGTGTAGTTGCTGATGGTCAGATTGTGGAAAATGCTACCCTCTTCACTACAGGAGCAGACATCTACCAAGAAGGTAAATACACTGTTTACTTCCCAACTGTTGACGCTCCTACTGATGCTGACAATAATCAGGCCCATATCACCTTTGCACCAAAAGCTGGAGCAGACCAGGCAACAATCGTTAATTGGGGCGGTCTGAACTACACAGGTCCTGAAAGGACAGAAAAGACAACAGGAGATGTATTCTTAGGTCGTACTTCCAACACAGCTACCTTCGCAGGCGATGCTGACGATAATTACTATGTAGTATATCTTCCTAATGCTACTGGTGCAAACCTGAACCTTCGTGTAGATTTCACACTCGAATCTACCGATGGTAGCGGTGAACTCATTCATGTAAAGAATGCCAAGGCTCAGGTGCCAAGCATCTACACACAGTGGAAGCCAGGCTATGCCTACAGTTACCTCTTCAAGATTTCTGACAAGACTAATGGCCGCACAGGTGTTTACGACCCAACTCAGCCTGATGGAGCAACAATCAACAGCGACCCAGCAGGTCTCTACCCAATCACCTTCGATGCAGTCGTAGTGAATGCGGAGGAGGATGCTACTCAGGAGACCATTACACTTGTTTCTACTCCAAGTATCACAACTTATCAGCAGAACTCTACAGTAGTGAATGCAGACGAATACACAGTGAATGGCAAGAACATCTTCGTTACAGTCAGTGAAAACGACGCTCTTGCTACACTCACAGGAAAAGCAGCACTCTATACCCTTCCTGAATACAAGACTGAGGCAGAAGTGATTGACGCACTTCAGTACGGCAGCACAACAAGTACCAAAGTAACAGGACGTAGCGGACTCGTGCTGACAAAAGTAGTCGATACTGATGCTACAGATGATATCGAAGAGATTGCTCTTACGAACAAAGTTGAATTCGGTGCTGATGGTAATGCAATCACTGTTGGTACAGACCAGGCATTGAGCTTCGTTCCTACTGCTGCCACAACCTACGCATTTGTTTACACAAAGACAGCTTCTACAAGCACCACTGATTTGTACGAGCCTGTTACCAAGGCTGTTGGTGAATCAGTAAAGGGTTTATACCGTTTTGACCTGGAACCAGCTGCAGCTGGTGATGTAAAGGAAGGTTATACGTACTTCCCAGACCATACAGCTACTGCTGGTATGCTGACAAATGTCTTCTTAGGTCAGGATGTTGGCAACCTGTATACACGTAGTGGGTCTGGCACAGAAACAGAGCCATACGTATTTACAAAAGCATCAGGCTATGCTGTAACAGGTACTGATTATTACTATACACTCGACAATGGTGAGAGTTACAACAAGGCAACAAATATTGCTTATGCTGCCTTCGAAACAGCCACGCTGTACACTGATCCATCGGCCACTACACCTAAGACTGACACAACTCCTCAGGATGGTCAGGCTTACTATGATGCCGAAGGTAAATACTGCGTCATCCTTCCACAGCAGACCCAGCCAGCCACAAATTCCTATCTTTATATTATCGATGAGATCACAATGGTTCCTTGCGATGATGGAGATAAGGCTGTCGAAGGTATGACTTATTTCGACAAGTACACCAAGAACAACGGTGAATACTACACGAAGGTTATCAAGGTACAGTAATACCAATTTGCCAGGTGGGGTTCGACTCCCCACTTGGTAACAAAAAGCCAAACTCCAAACCTCTCCCCCGCCCTCTCCTCAAAGAGAGGGAGCCAAGGAAGGCAAAAGCGAAGGAAGGATAGAGAAAGGCGAAATAAGACAAACATGTCTGAAGGCTCGGTAGGTGCTCGGCACCCCTTCGGTAAGGTAGAGCCTCAAAAACAGTGAAATAAAGAAAATTAAACATTTTGATAGTGTGAAAAAAAGTTATTTAATCATAGCAATCATCGCAAGTGCAGCACTTGTCAGTTGTTCGAGCGAAGAGTTCGTTGGAGATTTCAACCCAGCGGTCAGACCCGGACCAGGTAAAACCGCAGAAATCACCTTCAACTCTGCGGATAAAGGACTGACGCGTGCAGACCTGATTGGTGCTGATGCCGCAAAGAAGCTGAATAATCAGTTTGTGTTTGCAGGGACAAAAGATGCTGACCCGACTACATTCGTATTCGAGCAATACTATGCAAAATGGGCAGAAAACACGGCAAACACGACTGCAACAAACAGCAGTAATTGGGAATACGCAGATTATTCTCCTTATGGAGCAGGTAATACCAGCATTTCTACCTTGCCTTCTAACGCAGTTCAGTCGATTAAGTATTGGGACTATAGTGCTACTCAGTACGACTTCGCTGCCTACTCATTGGGTAAGGGTGCAGGAACAACCCCGACTTATGCAACAGCTTCTGCAATTGATAAGACGACAAAGTCTTACACTATCACCGGCTCGTCTGAAGAATTGGCGTCCTGCTATATTTCTGATCTTGTAACCGCCTACAATCGTGACGATGTGAGTGATTTCGGAGAGGTCGTTACATTCAATTTCCGCTCTATCGCCACAAAGATACGTATGGCGTTTTATGAAACGATTCCTGGATATGCAGTGAAGGACATTCTGTTCTACAATGCAGCAACTGGCGAAACAGCAACTACGACTCCAACGTTGTTCACTTCTACTGCAGTATTACCTTCTGGTAACGGAACAATGACTGTTACATTCCCGACAACTGGATGGGCAAACAGGACAGATCCTGACTACAACAAGGCTCATGTGGCTTTTGCACCAGCATCCGGGTCCACAGCGTCTTCTACTCTCACGTTCGATGCTTTGGCAGACTTTGCAACAGCAGAGAGACTTGAGGGAACTGCCACAACAGGTTGGATAGGTCGTACATCGAACACTGCGACATACCCAGGAGGCAAAAAAGTTGCCGACCCAAATAACAGCAGCAACCAAATTGAGCATTATAAAACCATTCTGCCTTGCGAAGTAGGTACGAACCTTCTGCTTCGCATTAAGTACACACTCGTATCTATCGACGGTTCAGGTGAAGATATCACTGTTGACAACGCATCAGCAGTGGTTCCAGCAGAATTTGCTAAATGGCAACCCAACTATGCCTATACCTATATCTTCAAGCTATCAGATATGACCAACGGTTCAACGGGTGTTGACGAGCATGGAAATGTAGTTACAGGTCTCACCCCTATCACGCTGGATGCAGTAGTTGTGGACGACGAGAACGGTGTTCAGGAAACGATTACGACTGTAGCAACACCGAGTATCACGACCTACTCTGAAGGCGAAGTAGTCACAGATGATGCTGAGTACAAGGCAGGCAATATCATCTACGTAGTTGTGAACAACGGCACCAGCAACGAAACGCTGACTGTGGGCACGAATGCGAACCTGTACACGGTGACACTTGCACCAAGCACAGATACTGGTGACACACCTGCTGCTACGGCTGCTCAGGTCATCTCTGAAGAGTCTGTTAAAAACGCATTGATGAATGGCACAAAGGATAATGAGACCTATCCGACCACATGGACTGTAAAAGATGCTAATCAATGGAAGTTAGTTGTAACGAAAGCCAACACTTCGCTTTCCGCTGTTACTCAGATTGAAGCCGCAGATTCACCAACAGGTAATGCGATTAGTGTAAACGGTGCTAAGTTCACGGCTGGAACTGCGGGTACAGTTTATGCATTCGAGTATTCAAAGGAAGCTGTCGCAGCTACTTACAACGCAGGAGAAGTCCTTGCAGCTGGTACATCTCTGAATGGTTATTACACTTATGATGGAACCATTTACAATCCTTGTGCAGGAGATGAAACTGCTGATGGTACAACCAGATATTATCAACAGACAGCCCCTGCTTCTGACGCTATCCAAACGTTGAAGATTATCAAGGTCGCAGCAGGGTCGTAATCATGATCAAATACCAAGTGGAGGTTCGACTCCTCCACTTGGAACAAATAGAAAATCAGTTCCGACCAAAGGTGACGGTCACCTCGGGATAAATAGTACAAATAATTAAAATTAAGGAACACGCACACGCGTGCATAAAGAAACGAATGAACCGAACAAAAAGCATATTATCCGCCCCACAGAGCACTATGACCCCTATGGCGCTCATAGTTGCTACCCTTCTGACGTGTCTGACAGCTTGTTCAAGTGACAACGACTCTCCCGAAGAGCCGGAACTGCAGACATCGATTTCCTTTGGAGCCTCTCTCCCAGAAGCCACCAATGTAGAATCTGGTACCCGTGCAGAGGGATTGGAAACTAAGAATACAGAATTCACGGTTTGGGCGTACAAAAACAAAGCTTTAATCAGCGGTGACGGCACACCGGCTTCACCCTACAATTATGGCAATCTTCAGACCGTCATGTCGCAGTACAAGGTACAATGGGCTGAAAATACGGCTAACACCACCCTGACCAACACCCATGATTGGGATTATATCGGGATAGACGACCAGACCATCAAATACTGGGACTTCGATGCGAAAGCATACCGATTCTTTGGTGCAACCCCATCCTCTGCAATCGGTTCTGCTCTCAGCGTGGCAAAAACAGATGAGAAGGTTACATTTGCCATCACAGCCGATGCTACGTCTGAAACAACAATTGCTGCTACCCCCTATTTCTCAAGGCTTTGGTTCAGCAACAACAACATCAACTCCAGCAATAAATACGCTGATGTAGTACAACTCGAATTCATCAAGCCATTCGCGCGGGTACGTGTTATGTTTACCTTTGCCGAAGGCTTAGAAATACCACACGCTACACTATCGAATATCAGTTTCAAACCAGCCGACGATACGAAGCAGATACCACAAAGTGGCACCGTGACAGTCACCTATCCCCTCACAGGGACAGAAACGGCTGAAACCATCACCACCGAACCTTCAACATCAAATACGCTGGCTGCCATTACCCAGGATTACTGGGTTGGTGATGCAGACGACCCTGCCCACCTCACCTGGTACACGGTATTTCCAATCGCTTCACAGGGAGTGTACCAAATGACACTCAATGTAGAGGGCGTTGAGAAGACCGCCTACGTACCTGCCGAGTTTATGAGTTGGGATGCAAACTATAGCTATACCTATATCTTCAAGATTCTTGAAGGTGGCGGAGTTATCTTCGATGAAGTACAAGTCGGCATCAAAGGTTGGAATAATGCAGAGACATTTAACCATCCTGTATACAACTGGTAAATCAGGCATTGTAGTATATAATTAAGAAGAAACAAAACGATTTCAATATATGTCAGTAAACGCAAAACATATCTATTCGACAGCCATCAAGACCCTCTTGATGGTCAGTTCGATGTCACTCCTTATGACTGCCTGTTCCGAAGACTCTTCTGATATGCAAGAAGACAGGGACGTGCTTCAAATCATTCCGTTCACACGACCCTTTACGGATGAAGGTCAGTTGCAGACACGTGCAGATGTACCTTACGACAACATCACCCTGCCAGAAGACTATCTCATTTTCCGTAATCTCTACCCTCAGGCAAGTTCGGAATATGCCTCCATTCATGCGTATTTTATTGAAAATGGCACGACTACTGTAAACACAGAAGGTAATTTCGTCTATGATTATACAAAAGAAGAACTCGGCACAGATAACTTCATCACCAATACAGGATGGTCATCCAATGTCCGTTTAAGGGCAGGCAAAGAATACTATGTATATGGTTTCATGCCAGCGAGCCTTACCCCATCAGCGAGCATTTCGTCAAACAACGGCAGCTATGAAAACAAAGCCGTCATCAACATCAACGGAATTGATGCAGTAACTCCAGCCGATGTTTGCGTCGTCACAGGAGTGAAGGGATTCGATACACCGATTACCACCCCCGCGACCACAGGAAACGTCGAACTTGGTAATTTTTATTATAAGGGTAGAGAAAAAGAAGATGGCAACTACATCTATCTCTTGCTCGATCACCTCTTTGCTTGTATTAACCTCGAGTATTCCGTTGCTACTAAATACAGCTATTTGCGCAAGGTAAAGCTCCGTAAAGTGGAAATTTCCGCAAGCGGCGAAACCCCAAAGAAACGTAACCTTACGGTCACCATTCCAGGTAGCAATAGTTCGCTTTATGATGTCGTTTATTCGGTTGCTGATGTAGAAGGAACAAACCTCAGTGTTCATCCTGCAGTCATTTACGATAAAACAGGAACAGATGTTTCGGCACTTGACTATATCCCCGTTGAAGGGATTGGCCGACTCTCTGTCCCAGGCTATTTCACACCCTACCTCAACACCTCATTCAAAATTACGTCGTATTACGACGTTTACGACCTACAAGACAATCCGATGAGAACAGGATGTAAGGCAGATAATGTTATTCAGTTAAATACAACTGACCCCATACAAAGAGGAAATAGCTACACGGTGAGATTCGTCATCACACCGACCTACCTCTACCAACTCTCTGAGCCAGACCTCGACAATCCTACGATTCGTCCCCATGTAGGTTCATAGCCTCAATCGGCTCATATCGGACTATATAAACCATTTATCAAAAGAATTCAAAACAATACGCTATATGCCACAGATAATGAATATACAAACCCGATCACAAGTCATCAAGAGCCTCTTGGTGGCCTGCCTGTTACCGTTCAATGCGCTACACATGCAGGCACAAGAGCCAGAAAGTGCCCCTATAATCACCATCGGCGGAAACGTCTATGGTGGTGGTAATCAAGGAGCGGTAGGAACAGAAAAGTCGTCCTACACTTTTGCGACGGAAGATGATGCATCAACATCAGATGTGGATGAATCCACAGCTGACGACATGACGTCGGTCATCATCCGCAGCAGTGAGCTTAAGAATGTGTTCGGTGGCGGCCGCATGGCTGGTGTGCATGGTAATACGTCGGTTACCATCGATGGTACCACTTCAACCAATAGAATCATTATCGGCAATGTATATGGTGGCAATGATATTGCAGGCGAAGTTGAAGGTGGTGCGAAGGTGAAATCGACTATTGATGAGTCGGATGACGATTTGAAGACCAAGTCTATCTACATTGCAAAGTTGTATGGTGGCGGAAATGGCGATTATACGTATGGCACAGAGCAAGTTGATGGTGTTTATCAGGTAAAATCCGGAGACGAAGTGATTGCCACTTCTGACGCTCAGTTTACAGAACCTGATATCGCCAAGGTTGCTATCAACTTGCAATCTGGTGCTTTCGGTCAGGTATTTGGTGGTGGTAACAAGGCAACAGTCAATACCGTAACTGATATCACGCTCAATAATAAGACCGATCTCAATTCTTTAGCGACGCTTACAGCAGCTGATAAGACCCTCCTTGAGACTTATGGATGGTTAGATGATTGGTTCACCGACAATAAGCCCACCTATCAGTTTAACCGCGTATTCGGTGGCAACAACAAGGTCAATATGGACATCCGTCCTACTTGGCATCTGACGAAAGGTACCATCGACAACCTCTATTCAGGTGGTAATATGGGTGGCATGACTTATGAGAATGGAATTCTGCTCGCCATTTCCGGCAACGATATGGTCATCAATAACGTCTATGGTGGATGTCGTATGGCAGATGTCAACCCACAAAGCAAAAATGGAGAAGCTATATTACAAGAAGAAACGGTGGATGCTGACGGACTCAAAGTAGGTACAACGGTTGCGACCTTCGATGCTTCTTATGCAGCCCGCGTATTGATTACTGGAGGTAAAATCACCAATGTTTATGGTGGTAATGATATCTCAGGCAACGTCTATCACGGTACTCAAGTGGAAATCCATCACAGCATCCTCGGTGATGTCTATGGTGGAGGTAACGGTTCGTATGCCTATACCGACAATACGGATTTGAAAGATGACCCATTCTGGGGAGATTTCTACTATAATCCAGGCTCTTTATCTTCTGCTGAAGCCCTAAATCTTCACCGCCCGAATGTAGGGAAAACACTGCTTCATGTAAAGGGAACAAGTGATAATATCACATATATCGGTGGTGCACTCTACTGCGGCGGAAACAGTGCTACCCTCCGAGCGATACAAGGATACCTGGCAGAAGCTTCGGCCGATCTGAGGATTGGTTCGTATGTGGTGGCCAAGTCGATGTTCCTCGGCAGCAATGGAGAGAACATGATTAATGGGAAAATCCACGAAAAGGTGAATGGCTCTTGGACGGATACGGATATCCTCGCCAAATATAAAGAGGACGGTTTTAGCCAGATGGATCTTACCAATTCTACTGACTTCGAGGAATATATGCGTGGAGTAGAGGTAGCCATCAAGCCAACAGTCGAATTTGATGAAGGTTATACCGACTACACTGCCCAGGTTGGTTCGTTCTTCTGTGGAGGAAACAGGGGAAGTATGTCTGCCAGCGGAATTTTTGATGTCGGCTACCTCAATAAATTTGTCATTTTTGAAAAACTCGTAGGTGGATGTAACAATGCCAATGTAGAGATTGGCACTTATAACGCCTTCCACGAAGGAGGATTTATCACTGGTACTCCTGGAACAAACAAGGTGACACTCGACATTGATGGCATGAGGCTTGAGCCACGTAAGCTTACATACGATGTAGCAGCAAACACCTTCTCTCTTGATTGGAACAAGACAGACAAAAAGATGTTCATCGGCGGCAATATCTATGGAGGCTGCTATCAGAGTGGATACATCAACGGTGGTGTAACCATCAACATCAAGAAAGACGCTATTTCACCTGCGGTAAAGGCTTATGTTGGAGATAATGGAACAGATGAAATAAAGTCTCTTGCCGTACACCGCGATTCAGTGCTCAACACAGCCCTTAGTGCCTTTGGTGCAGGCTATGGTGCTGACTCTGAAATCTGGGGTAACACGATTATCAATATTTCCGATGCAGCCAACATCATCAAGGTATTCGGTGGTGGCGAAATGGGTGTAGTAGGTAATCTGGAACGATACACCTCGTCTTCCACTATACCAGACGGAAAGCATATAGGTGACCGCACAGGTGAAATAGAAAACCGATACAATACCACCATCAACCTCATAGCGGGTAATGCAGACAAGATTTACGGAGGTGGCTTTGAAGGTCCTGTTACGGGTCACACCACAGTTAACCTCATTGGCGGTACTGCTTACGATGTGATAGGCGGTGCATGTAATGCCGATATCGAAGAGTATGCAGAGACCTACGTGGGACGAGCCGGTGCATCAACCATTCCTAACATTACCAATAATATCTACGGTGCAAACGACTTTGGCGGTCAGATTAAGGGGTCCAAGAGCTTCTCTGAACGCGTAAGCACCGATGCAAACGGTAAGGTTTACAACAACGGTTTGCTCACTGCTACTGCTTACGTTGAGTATCTCAAGGGAAAGGCGAAATACATCTTCGGTGGTGCGAAGGCAGCCTACAACTATAAGGATCAGAATCTCTACTCTAAATATACCAACGATGAAGGTTCAGCGAAGGGCGAATTCGTCAAGCCAGCCATCGGTAACGCTTTCGTCAACTTCCGTCCGGAATATGACGAGAATAGCAGCGTCAGACGAGTATATGGTGCAGGTCAAGGATACTTTAATGAAATCGACAAGGATTTACTGCAAGACAACAGCTATGTTCTCATCGACATTCCTGCTGACGCTGAACAGTTTGCTACCCTCGAAGTTTTCGGCGCAGGCGACTATAGCGGTGTAGGTATGAAATTAGCTGCTGCCGATGTGCGAGATGCAGAAGCAGCATCGACAACAGATGTCACAGCGGCTGCAGTCATCGACCTTGTGCGTGGAAAAATCAACTCTGTCTATGGCGGTAGCTATAAGGAAGGCTTCACACGCCGCACCATCGTCAATGTACCCGTTGGTTCTACCATCAATATGAACTACCTCTATGGTGGTGCATACGGTGTAGCTTCTGCAGACGGCAATCCGCTGGGTAACCTCTACCCTTGCGACGTGTATGAGTCGAACGTAAACTTCAAGAGCGCAGATGCTCGCGTCAGGACCATCTATGGTGGTAACAACAGTTATCGTCGTACACTCTATACCCATGTCAATATCCACGCTCCGGTGCAATACAGACACCAGACATTCGGAGACACTCATGCTAACATCTTTGGTGCTGGCTATGGAGAAAACACATGGGCACAATACACTGAGGTCAATCTGTTCGACGGAGCTAAGGTATTTGAGCCTTACGGCGGCGGTGAAAACGGATGTGTATATAACAAGGAAACGATCACCGATCTTGCATCAAAACCAGACAAAGGATGGAGCCTCGACATACCAGGTAACTATTTGAGTACTGATGCCACTACGGGCGATGCCTCATACGACCATGGAGGACTTACCAATGTTTTGGCACATAGCAATCAGCTATATGCCGACTTCAATGGCAATATCCCCGATGCTGAAGGCGACGGAACTGGCGATATTACCATCGCAGAAAAATACAACACCAACGTACACATCCACCGAGGGGCCACTGTGTTGAACTATGCATACGGTGCCGGACTCGGTAGCCATATCTATACCTATCAGTTTGATGGCAACCAGGCAGGCAACACTCAGCCGCAGCCGTCCCACTATATGGCAAGTGCTGAAACTCCCGATCAGCTGGACGCAGAAGCCAGAGCGAAGTACGATGCTGCATTGGAATTATACAACGCCTACAGTGGCTACACCGAGAATGCAACTGTTGGTGCAAACGAATACGATGCTTTCAACGACACCCAGAAATTACACTGGAGTCAGATCGGTCACCGCACGACAGCTGTTCTCAGCGGTACTTCCTACATCGACCTGCTCGGTGGCACCGTAACCAAGGACCTCTATGCTGCAGGTACCACAGGTTGCGTGCAGGATACTTTGATGCTTAAATCGTTCACAGCCTCCTCAACGGCCTACATCAAGGGTGGTCAGGCTCGTAACGTCTATGGTGGCGGATGGGAAGGTCCTGTTGGCAAGCACGATATGTCAAAACCTGGCACGTCCCTTGAGGATGATGTATTGGGAGAGACTCACGTCATCGTAGGTCGCCCCGAAAAAGATATCAGAGTTGCATATCTCGAAGCCCAAAATCTCGACCCCGACCTTGATGAAGACGAATTCTTCTTCTTCAACGGCGTACCTGCCATCAACCGTAATGCCTATGCGGGCGGTGAAGGTGGTGTAGTGCGTGGCACAGCCAACCTCGACATCTTCAATGGATGTATAGGATATAAGAACAAGCATAAGGACGAGATTACAGAGTCAGAGAACAACTACTATAGGCTTACCATCCAAGACGGACATGTGAAATATATACCTTTGAAACGAGGCGATGACCTAAGCAGCGAGGATTACTATTTCGTGGAGGAAATCGACCAGGATGCTGTTGGCGACAACATCATGTTTGAGGCAGGTAACGCCTTTGGTGGCGGTTATGCAGCCAATAGTGATGTCGATATTGCCAATATCACCCTGTGGGATGGTATCATCCGCAATAGTATGTATGGTGGAGGTGAGATTGCAACCATCGGACGTGGAATAAATCCAATTAATGCTTCCGGAGATAATAATTTCATCTACAAGCCAGGCGAGACCCATGTTACCATGTGGGGCGGTCATGTGCTGCGAGATGTCTTCGGTGGTGGTCGAGGCTTCAATAACTGGAAGACAGAGGACAGATCCGAGGGCAACACCAACGGTTACGTATTTGGAAAAACCGATGTAAACATCCACCTTGGAACCATTGGAACTCCTAATGGGTTGACAAACGGTTATGGAAATGTCTTCGGTGGCGGCAACGTCGGTTTCGTGTATAGCCAATATGCAAAGCAAGCCGACGGATGGTATTACGAAAACTATAGCTCTAAATTACTGTCAGAAGACACTCGTGTAGAAGTAAAGGCCTATGGAAAAGCGTTAGAGGATGTGACCATCGGTAGTAAGACATATACAACAGGTAGCTTCATCCCTAACACAGATATCGACCAGTTAGCACACAATGATTCTAAATGGACAAGTGTTGACCAGTCGGGTATCACCATCTACAATGCCGTATTTGCCGGAGGCAATGTATCTGCCGGTAGTGATAAGATTATGGCATTCTCGAAGACAGTGTTTGGTAACTCTACCGCATCCGTGGTTGACATTTTCGGACGTGACCTCATTAGTGTAGGCGGTAGCGGCGTAGGAGGACTCTACGGTGACGGAAACCTTACCTTTGTTGACGGTTACCGCGAACTCAATATCACCAACTACGGTACCGATTATTACTATTTGAACGGAGGTGTGGATGAGGATATTTTTAATACGCTCACCCCACGCCAGCAGTCGTTCTACACCAACCAATACGAATGTATAAATAACCATCAGTACAATGGTAACACCTATGACAAAGGTACTATCATTATGTCGGATGTTTACAATCTTATTAGCGAAGACGATAAAGACACAAACGGAAATCCAGAGAAAGGTAATTGGAAGCACATTCGTTCTATTGTCAACGAAGGACGTTTTATCAACACCGTACAACGTTGTGACTTCTGCGGCATCAAAGGTAGCCGAATCGTTTTACATGGAGCCATCGACCGTGCTCAGGACGAGGCTGAAGCCGACTACAATAACTACACCATCAACCGTGTGGGTGAATTGTCGCTCAACCAGAACAGCGACCATGGTAGCTACTTTGGTATCTACAACGTAGTGAAGTTCCTCGGAGGTGTCACATCCGATGTGCGCTTCGCTGATGATAATAATCCTAATAATCCAACGACAGGTGCTGTGCGTCAGACTGAAAGTACTGGCGATTTTGCAGAAAATGGACAGACTTATTATGCATGGAAGAAGACCCATATAAAAGATAATATGCGCAATGAAGGAAAAGCACCTAACAAGATTGCACTCGCTTCTGGTGTGTTCCTTGAGATTGTGAAAGAACTTGACAACAATGGCAATAAAGTGTATGGTCCTGTTACTGGTGTTATTGAGCTTGACCTTATCAATGCAAGTACGGGTGAAGGTGGTGGTTATGTCTATGCAAAAAATATCCATGGAACGCCACACTACACTCCCAGATATGCGGATGTAATCTCCGATGCCAACCAAGGCTTGGTGACCAATCGTGCCTTTGAGTATGATGATGCAAATACAAACGATGAGATGCAGACATCTGGTAACTTCATACATATGCTACCTAAGCGTATCCTTGACGACTGCTTCCCAGAGTCAAAGAGCTATGCTGGTTCTGGTGCTTCACCTGCACACTATTGGTACATCAGAGGAGATTTCTATGTCTATGAGCAACTCGTATCGGCATACACTGGTGGAGCCGATGCCTATAGCACCGATTTGAGCATACCGCTCACCATGGCTATTCAAGGCAATGCCAAGTTGCGTCTGCTCAATGTAGTACCAGGTCTCTATGCCGACCCAGCAAAACTGCCTAACTATGAGTACAATGCAGATAATCCAGAACTGTCTGTTTCCGATGCCATCTCAATCCAATACCAAGATGTTATCAAGACGTACGGACAGGGCGATCCTATCAGCTATTGGGATTGGTACAACGCTACCCCTAATGAACGCAAGATGTTCGTAATGGATACCGACGCAATGGTCTGCAACACTGAGGCAACCATCAATGGCACGAAGTATTATCCAGGCCAGACAATCAGTTTGGCGGCATACAATAGCATTGGAGAAGAGACCATTGCGATGGACGATGAAGGTAATGATATTCTTGACGACATGAACCAGCCGCTCTTAGCAAAATCATGCTTCAGCATTATCAACGAAGTAAGCCGTGACAAAGGATATCTGCTTACGGTTGATTTCTCTAACCCATCGAAGTGGGATGACTACTATCGTCTCATAAATCCGGGAACCGAGCCTGACAACAAAATCAAGAAGGCTGCATGGACTGCGCTCTCAGAAGACCAGAAGAGGAACTATGTCAAGAGTGCAACATTTAAATGTGATGTCTCTGGCACATACGGACAGTATTACTTCAATCAAGATGAAATCATCTCGCATAATGTACATGAGATGGAGAGCAATATCCTTAACCCCGAGACTGGTAATCCTTATGATATCGCTCCCGAAACTCAAGCAACATTTGTAGGCGCATACATAGCAAAGACTGATTGTGAAGTGAGTGTAAATGGTGTTTTGAAGTCATTTACCAAGGGCACTCCTATCTCAGCAACAGACTATAGTCATATTACCAACAATTCAACATACTTCGAACCTGCCTACATCTGTGTAAGTACTGTACTCGTTGCTAACGGTGACTACCGCGTACTTAACCAGTTGGTTGGCGAAAGCGAATACAATAATTGGTCGGATGAGATTAAAGGTAACTTCCAGCAAGCTTACTATTGTACGAAGGCAGGCTCATGGGGAGGTAAATACTACAAAGCAGGTCAGAACTACAATGGTGTGGACTATGGTCAGTTGCTGCCTGCAGAGCGTGAGCACTTTACATACAACTACGATGCGCTCGATGCATTGCTTTATAACAATTATACTGGCAATTACACATATAATAGCATCAGCGACTATAACACTTACATTAACGCTGGTGGTACCAGCCGTAACCCTGCTATTACAGTGTTTGACAAAACGGGCGTTCCTTTCTATGCTTTACCTGAAAGCATTGATTATACTGCAACGTTCAACTCTACTTCTACTGAGGAACAGTTCAAGTATGTGAAGAATGGCGCAAACAAGGAAGTGACATTGAATGTGGAACTCAGCAATGATGAATACGAGAGTTTGCCAAACGACCGCAAGTACTATGCCGGATTTGCCATCAGCGACAACCACCTTTACAAGGGTGCAAACCAGACAGATCCATGGAATGATGGCTCATACCACACCTTCATCGTAAAGGAAACATTCGAAGTGGCAGGCACCATTTACAACGCAGGTAAAACTATATCTTATGATGAGTTTACCAAACTTACCCCGCAGCAGCAGAATGATTTTGTGGATGAAGTGACAATTCCTTATGACAATGAAAGTTCTAATCATGGAGCTGGTACATATTTCTACTGTATTAATGCATACACCTCTGGTGCTAATGATGATAATGTCAGAAAATTGAACGACACATCTGTCACAACACCGGACGTGGTAGATATAAGTGGGCAAACTTACGCTCATGGTTCTGAGGTTCCAGTTGGAACAATCATCAACAGTAACATGATGGGCAACATTCCTAACTATCAGAAGCCCTTTGATATTCATGGAGAGGTTCCTGTTGAGGAAACCACACTCTATGTGCCTGTAACGGCTGACATCAATGCACTGCAGAAGGATCGCTACGTCACCGCTATCTATGAATACTCATACACTGAGAGCGATGCTCAAGGTATGAACTACGAGACACGTGTGGAGAAGCATATTATCAACATACGTATCAAGTTCCTCAGTGGTACACCTGTCATCGGTTCACTCAAAGAACCAGACCTCGTGCTGCCACTCGAAACAGTCGGTCTCGATATTCCTGCTATTCAAGAAGGTGCATTCCCGATACTCGGTGGTGGATGGGAAATCTATCCTACTGAAGATAATGCAAAGCGCCACCGCAACGGACGAGAGTATCTCAATGGTAGTGAACCGCTCTACTTCTATGAGAACGACTACTATGTAGCATACTATGCATTGACTCGTATGGGTAAGACCTTCTCTGACCCAGTACCTTTGCATGTGGCTAACTACCAGCGTATGGCAGATGTCATCACTGATCCTAACCACATGTATATCAACCACCGTGACAACGACCGCGACCCGAAGATTTATATCGACAGCAGGTCAACTGACACCTATGGTGCAGACATCAAGGACAAGGATGAAGCTGACGTTGTTCGAGAATACGAGAACGAAATTGACGCTATGCAGGCCATGTGGCGCATCGTCAACACTGACTACGGTACTGAATACAGTGATGCCGTAGATGACAAACCGGGACGCAACATCAAAGGCGCCCATGGTCTGGAGTTCTTCCTGCAGAGCGAAGTCAACTCTGAATTGCCATCATGGACATCTATTGGCGGCGATGGCACGAACCCGTGCTTCGGTGGTACCTTCCACGGTAACGGTAATACCGTCAAAGGACTGAACAACTCACTCTTCGGTAGCCTCTGCGGAAGAGTCTATAACTTAGGTGTGATGGGTAACTTTACGACCGGCGGTATAGCTAACACAGGTGACGGACATATCGAGAACTCATGGGTATGGACATCTGCAACACCTTCCGGACAGGCCGTATATGCAAATCCTGGTACTGATGCAAGGGTCATCAATAGCTATTATCCTGATGCAAACAGCACATTTACTGGATCAACAGGAACTATTGAAATTACCCAACGTCCAGTTGAAGACTTCGTGAACGGTTCTGTGGCATACGACCTCAACCGCTACTACCTCGAGGCTCGCTACCGACTCTTCGGCACAGTGAACGAAGGCACCAGCAACTACCTCTTCTATCGTCTGCCTGATGGCACAATTGTGAAGAATACAGATAAGATCATCGATGCTAACGGCAAACGACCAGGCGAGGCTGGATATATAGACACATACGATCTGATAACCGATGCAAATGGTAAGAATCCTGGTCATGAGGGATACATCACGACCTATGCAAACCAGATGTATGAAATCAAATATACAGATACCGACAAAACTCAATTCGACGTCGATTACGTGAAGAAGTATGTTGCCGATGGTGACTTCAGATACTCTGATGGCAAGAAACCGACGAAGGCCGATATGCGTCTGTCGTCAACCCAAGGATTCATTCCAATCTATCCTGACGACTACATCTTCTTCGGTCAGAAGCTCTCTTACGACATTCTGAACGATGCTAATGGTTACACTATCGCTCACGCTACGCATCCACAGGCAGCAGCCAAGAGCCATACCACAGGCAATGAAGAAGAAGTGGACAACAGCAAGCACGGATTGCTCATCAACGATATGAACGACCGTTCAGAGAACCGTATCTTCCGTGCACCAGCTTACTTCCGCAATGGAGTTTACAATGCGGATCGTGACGGTGATGGTAAGGGTGATGGTAGCGTTATCTTCAATGCTCGTGCTGCATTCGTCGATAGCTACAACTTCACTATCAATGGTGTCGACTATGAAACGAAACCACATCGTGGTATGACAGCTATCGACTTCACGGGTGGTAATGGTGATACTCATGGTTACCAAGGTGTAATTGCAGGTACAACTGGCGACTTCACCGACCGTAGTCTTAGCTATGGTCCATTGCTCGACTACGAACGTCTCGATGCATTCCAGACTCAGGGTCTGACACAGAACCTGCTGGCATACACACCGAAAGCCGATCTGCCAGGAAGTAAGAACACGCAGACCAACAACGTACTCGTCAACTACTTCCGTGATATCGCTTACGCTGAGACTGATGAGAACTACCGTAACGTGGCAATACAGAACACAAGTATCATCAAGGGTCACGTAGTACAGCAGGCATCAACAGAGCTTACGAATGGCAACTACACCTATCAGGCTCTGGTTGATCACCTCTTGGTGGACAAGCAGGACTTCAATGCCCCAATGGCTTACACCTTCGCTGAAGGCAAGCGCATGTGGTATCAGCGTACACCTGACAACTACGTAGAATTCACATGGAGTAGCGAGCCATGGAAGGACGATCCAACGCCTGTTCGTACCAGCAAGGGATGGGAAGGCGTCAGCATCCCATTCAAGGCAGAGCTTGTCACCACCCAGAATAAGGGTGAGATTACCCACTTCTATAAGAAGAATAGCAGTAGCGGCTACGAGAGAGGCTATGACTCTGGTCATGAGTACTGGCTGCGCGGCTTTGCTAACGGCGGTACAGCCGAAGGTGAAGTATTTAAGGCGAACTTCAAGTATCCAGTTGCTGGAAACAACACGAAGGAAAACAAGAACACCTTCCTTTGGGACTACTACTACCAGTACTTGAATAGTGATCGTCAAGATGCAAATGAGGATACGTACCAGCAGGAGTACTATAAGACGACTCGAAACTACAACGACTATCCTTACTCCGAGGCAGGCAAGCCTTACATCGTAGGTCTCCCAGGCAAGACGTACTACGAGTTCGACCTCAGTGGAAACTTCATACCAGCCAATACGCTGAATGATGTTGCTAAACTCGACGCACAGGTTATCACCTTCGCTTCGCCAACAGGCGCAAGCATTGCCAAGAGCGATACGGAGATAAGTGCAGCCATCACTGCCAATACGGCAGACGGCTATGCCTTTACGCCTAACTACCTCGGCACGGATGTGGCAGCAGGTGCATATATGCTCAACACTGACGGCAGCAGCTTCGAAGTGACGGAAGCAGCCAAGCCTGGTGTACAGTTCCGCCCATACTTCACGAAGAAGTCAGGCAGTGGAGCACCACGTCGTATCATCATCAGCGGTGTCGACAACACTTCGCTCCAGCCAGATATCGACGAACGTCACTCAAGCAAGAACAGCGGAGACCTCAAGATCTATGCTGAGAGCGGCAAGATTGTGGTTGAGTCAGCACTCAAGGAGAATACCACCGTACGCATCACTACCGCAAGCGGTATCGATGTAGCCACCTTCACCATCGAACCAGGTCAGACTATCAGCACGCCAGTCAATATGATCGGTGTTTACATCGTCAACCGCAACAAGATTCTGGTGAATGGCAGATGAGCATTGAGAAGTGAAAGTTGAAAAGATAGTAAAATTGACACAATATAAGAATCAAGAGATTAGAAAAAAATAAATGAACAACGTTATGACATACGACACGAAACAAGTGATGGTTACAGGATTGAAGAGTTTAGTTGTCTTATTTCTACTTCTGACAACAGGAATGAGTGGTGTATGGGGACAAACATCAATCACCTCCCTAAGCCAAATAACCGATGAAAACGGTAACTATATCATTAGTGGAGATATTTCTGGTGGCACACCAGGGGTAAGCACCTTTAACGGCACTTTGGAGGCGGCTATCAATCCCTCGACAAAGATGCCCTATCGCATCACAGGTCTTAGCGTGCCCCTTTTCACCACCCTTACCGGAACGGTGAAGAACATCGTGTTGGAAGGTGTAAGCATAAGCAGCGGTGACAATGATGGAAATACTGGTGCTATTGCCTGCACTGCTAATGGTGCTGCCCGCATCTACAATGTCGGCATCCTGAGCGGCTCTGTCGGCGGAACAGGTGATACGGGTGGTCTTGTCGGAGCCATCAGTGGTACAGCCCGCGTCATTAACTGCTATAGTTTTGCCGATATCACCAGCGGTGACAACGTTGGAGGTATTGTTGGTAACAACAAAGAAACTACTAATTCCGACGCCGCCAACCTCAAAACCATGGTGATGAACTGTATGTTTTATGGCGACATTACAGGCGGCACCACAAAATCCCCCATCTATGGCGGCACAATCATCAACAACAAGGATGGCAAAGGCGTGGGCAATTACAACTATTTCCGCCTCGAAGCTCCTTATGTTCAGCCAACGGGCATCACCTATAACTGTGCCCTTGGTGCTGAGGACCGTTTCCTGCAGCGTTTCGAGTTTTACCGCCACCTGCTTAACAGCCACCGTGAACTGGCAGGTTGGTGGGCAACAGGTGACTTCAGCAAGGAAGAAATGCTCAAATGGGTCTTTGAACCTTCGCAGATTGGCAGTGCCACTCCCTATCCTATTCTTAAGGCACCAGGTCGCTATCATTCGGTAGTGAACATCGACGTCCTTGACGTGGAAAACAAGAAGTCTAACACGATTGGCACCACAATGGAGACGTTGACTGTAAAGATCCAAATGGGCAATGGCGGTGCTGTGTATGGACCTCCCACGGGAGCAGCCATCACCACCCAGCAGCTCACCCTCAACATCACTGACAAGGACCCTGACCACTTCAACTTCAATTACTACAAGGTACAATTGCCTTACTATAATGATGTAGGTACTAAGAACTATACTGGCAACCGCGTGGTAACGGGCTGGAAGATTGTCAACATCATAGGCGGCACGCCCGGCAGCTTCACAACCGGCGATGATGCACCTGCCTATAACTTTGCCGACCGCAACTGCACCAACAAGGACCTTTATGGCGCTGGTGGCAGCAATCGCATCTTCAACCAAGGTGCTTATTGGGATGTGCCCGAAGGTGTGACAGAGATCACCATCGAGCCCTATTGGGCCAAATGCGTTTATCTGGCCGACCCCAGCGCCGACAAGGTGTATAATACGGCAATGACGACCGGATACAATGTGCCCAGAGTCGGTGGCGGACAGATATACACCAATGGCAATAAATATAATCTTGCTACCCATAGTCTTGATGAAACAAATGGTCAGGTGGTTTACACCACTATGGGCAACGCTATCTCAAGTTCGGCTGGTACGGCACTTTATGTAGGTGTCAGTGAGACAGATAGGAATAATCAATCCGTTTATGACTATGCCGTGGTGCTTGTGGGCAATTATCATCATTATAACTCCATGGAATCAACTAACAGCAAGCCCTATACGGTTACATCTATTGACCTTGATGGCGACAACGAGCCCGACTACTCCTATATCCTGCGCTTCGACAGCCGTACCCCAATCCATCCCGTAAGGGTGGACTTTATCAATAGCCCCGGCCTCGGTATGGCACAGAAGTCCACAGGCGGCACAGGCTCGTACAATTTCGGCATCTTGCAGCCTAAAAACTGGTTCGAATCTACCAATACCTCGCTCTTCCGCGTTACACAGTTCGAGTATGATGCTGGGCGCGATTTTAATCTGCCCTATATCGTACAGGGCGGTGTCTTTGAACAGTGGGTGGGCGGTCAAAACACAGCGCATAAGAACAAAATCACCTACTTCCATGTGGGAGGCAACGTGTGGTTCAAGGAGTTCCACCGCGGCTGCCATCAGGACAAGCAACACACAACAAAGCACCCGCCCGTGTCGGTCACAGGCGGCGACTACGACGAGTTCTACCTTACAGGTCTCTATAGGGGCGATGTAAACAGTTATGCTGACAATGCCGAATGTTACATCAACGGTGGCCGCTTCGGAACCGTAGCCGGCGCAGCTATGGAGGGCATAAATGGCGACATCACCTGGCAAGTGCAGAATGCCGACATTAAGGAGTTCTTCGCTGGCGGAATCAATGCAGCCAAACCGGTGACGGGTAATCTTAGCACCACCATCACTGGCGGACATATCGAGTTGTTCTGTGGCGGGCCAAAGTTCGGTGACATGAGTGCTAACAAGACCGTCACCACTACTGCCACAGGCTGCACCTTCGGCACTTTCTTCGGTGCGGGCTACGGCGGCAACTCCTATAGCCGTCAGGCACCGAGAAACCATAACAATATAGTAAACTTCCCCCATAACGATACGGGTAATCCAAGTGCAGGTAACGACGACTCTTGGAACGCATGGTTGGCGAGATTCTACAAGCAAGAATACAGTTCCTCTTATGGTGGTGTATCCACCCAGTTCAACTATCAGTTCCTACCTATGTCGGGCAATGCTGACAATGTGGCACGTATCTTTGTGGAATATGTGAAGTTCTCGCTGGCTACGACTCGCAACGTGACATCTACCCTGACAGGTTGCACGATAACCAATAACTTCTATGGTGGAGGCAGCTTGGGAAAGGTGGATGGTTCGGTTACTTCCACACTTGATGGATGCACTGTCAATGGTAGTGCCTTCGGTGCTGGTTTCTCAGCATCACTGCCCACCGTGGAGGTCGATGATAAATCGGGCTTCGAGGTTGAGCCTTACTATTATGAACAATTAGGTACCTATCGTACAGGCGTAAAGAAACCCACCACAACCTATACATGGGAACATCGTAATACTGTCAATGATACGGAAACTGCCATCAATACAACCGACCATATCCTCTACACTACTGAAGATCTCAACGCCCTCGGCACAGTATCGGGCGATGTAATACTGAACGTCACAGGCAACACGCTTGTGGAAGGAAAGGTTTTTGACAGAAATGGCAATGTCATTGAACAAACCGGTGGTGTATTTGGAGGCGGTGATGAGTCAAAGGTAACAGGTACCAACAAAACCGTAACAGTCAACATCAACCAAACGGGAGGGTCAGCCACGCGTTATCTTAACAATGTCTTTGGCGGTGGTAACAAAGGTGATGTCGCCAGCGACGTGCAAGTCACCGTACAGGGATCATCCTTCGTCAGCAATAATGTCTTCGGCGGCGGCAATCTGGCCGACGTCGGAGGTAGTGTTACGGTGAATATGAATAGCGGCACCGTGGTGAAGGATGTTTATGGCGGCGGTGCACTGGCTAATACCAATATTAATAATGTGACTGCAGGCTACGGAACTGCCAGCGAAACCATACCCAACACCACGACCAAAACGACCACTGTCAACCTGACTGGCGGTACCATCATGGGCGATGCCTACGGCGGAGGCTTGGGACGCATAGGGGTAACTGCAGTTACAGGTGAACATTTTACGCAAGAAGAAATTGATGCGGCCCAAGAGGGCGACCCCGCATTCGGCAAGACAACGGAGGACTGGAAAGTTCAACCCGTTGAAGGCGTTGAGGGAGTAGAAGCATTGGTTTACGGCGATGTCACGGTAACGGAAAACGGTACTGCATTCGTCAAAAGCACTACGAACGACGATAAAGGAAATGAAGTGGTGACGGCAGGTCGCATCTTCGGTTGTAACAACCTGAACGGTTCGCCGCAAGGTACCGTGCTTGTGCTGGTAGAAGAGACCGCTCGTGCTGATGGTGAAGATCACAAGAAGAGCGAATACAACGAAGATGGCAGTCTTAAGACCTATAACTACGAAGTGCAAGCTGTCTATGGTGGCGGTAATCTGGCTCCTTACGAACCGAAAAACCCAAACGCAACAGGACAATATGCAGAGAAAGATCATGTGGCAACAAAAAAACCCGTACAGGTTGTTATCGATGGTTGTGAAGACGTAAGCGTAGAGTATGTCTATGGCGGCGGTAATGCAGCCCCCACCCCATCTACAGATTTGCTCATCTATGGTGCCTTCGAACTCGGTTCTGTCTTCGGTGGCGGTAATGGTAAGGACAGATATACAGTAAACGGAGGCACAACTTGGAATATCAACCCAGGTGCTGATGTGGGTATCAACAATGAAACAGATTATGGTACGGGTGATGCCAATACCACCATCTATGGCGGTATCATCCATGAGGTCTATGGCGCCAGCAACCAAAAGGGTCGCATCATAGGCAGCATCAACCTGCTTGTTGAGGAGAATGAAGCTCAAAGCGATTGTTATATGGAGATCGGCAAGATTGTCGGTGCTGGTAAAAATGCCGACATTGACCAGGATGTGAATTTAGTCATGGGTTGTATGCCTGAGACGAAGACAGACTTGGTGTTTGCCGGTGCAGATAATGCCAATGTCAACGGTCATGTAGAGCTGACCATCACCAGTGGTACCTTTGGTAAGGTATTCGGCGGCAACAACCTCGGCGGTATCATCAAGGGATACATCAAGGTGAATATTGAAGAGACAGGATGTACCCCCATTAAAATTGATGAACTTTACCTCGGCGGCAATCAGGCAGCCTACTCTATCTTCGGTTATTATGATTCTGGAGAGACTCTCCCTGATGGTAGAGTAAAATATCTACCGAGAACCTCTGCAACCGATGAACATCTACCAGTTAAGCTTGATGGCACGAACTATGCCACTATTGATGAGTTTACTAACTACGACCAGCCTGTACTGAACGTCATCTCCTGCACTTACATCGGTAAGGTGTTCGGTGGCGGCCTGGGTACTGGTGCTGCCATGTATGCTGACCCCACGGTAAACATCAATATGATACAGGGAGAGTATGCCGACAATCTTCCTGTTGATATTAACAACCCCAACAAGCTCGGAGCTGTGGAGAATGTCTATGGCGGTGGCAATCTGGCTGCTGTCCATGGCAATACGACAGTCAACATCGGTACTGAGATAGGAAACGACATCGTTCTTAACTCACCAGAAAATGAAACGGAAGAGAATCGCACCAAGCAAGTGCTGGGTGCCTACATCACAGGTACTGTCTATGGTGCCGGTAAGGGTGTAGAAACAGACCCCAACGCAGCCATCGTCACAGGTAACACACGGGTGAATATGGCTGGCGGTCTCATAAAGCGCAGTATCTATGGCGGCGGTGAACTGAGTTCTGTAGGAACCTTCGAAACATATTACACTGAGACTATCGGAAATGACGACCAAAGCGATTACCATGTCAAAGGCGAGCCAAAAACTTGTGCAGAGAATACAGGCTTGACAGAGGTTATCATTAGCGGTGGACAGGTGGGTCTTGTCAATCAGCTGATGCCAGATCCTGCCAACCCAACTTCCGACGACGACTATGGCTACGTGTTCTGCGCCGGCAAGGGTATAGCAGACCCGACGGAGCAAAACGAAGATGATGTACCATACGCCAACCTGCTTGCTGTGTCTGGCTCTTCTCACTTGGAGATCACTGGTGGACTTGTTGCTGCCTCTGTCTATGGAGGCTCTGAGAACGGACAGGTGCTGGGCAATACATTTGTAGAAATCAAGGACGGCCAGATCGGTTCCGGTCACTACAAAGAAGGCGACACTCACCACTGGGATCCTATATATACTGAAGACCAATGGACTACGGCAATTAACAAGATAAAGGATGGCACCTTCACCGATGCCGATGCAGCACCTTTCCATGAGTGCGATTCATGGCCTTTCGGACCTGAGGGTGAACGCCATGTATATGACCATTTCGCCGAGTATAAATATAACGGTGAATACTACTATGACGAAGCTCATCAACAACCTTCTTATGGAGGATCTAAATCCGGTAGCGACGGTCACAGCTACTACGGCCACGTCTTCGGCGGTGGCTCTGGATATTATCCTTACGCTCCTGGACAGTGGCGCCGTACAGCAGGCCGCGTGAACGGCAACACCGAAGTAAAGATCACTGGCGGACATATCCTGACCAACGTCTATGGCGGTAATGAGATCACTGATGTGCTGGGAAGCAGCAAAGTACACATGACCGGCGGCACCGTGGGTGTTCCCCGTACCCTTGCGGGTATTCAAGCACGTCCTGTCAACTCCTACATCTTCGGCGCTGGCATGGGCGACCCGCGTGTGATTTTCAACGGCTGGTCGAATGTAGCCTCGGCAGAGGTCATCGTTGAAGGTGATGCCGTGGTCTTCGGCTCCGTATTTGGCGGCGGCGAGGATGGTCACATCCTGGGCAATGTCAGCACCACCATCCAGGGCGATGCCCTCATCGGTACGTTCGGTTCTTCTGGTGTCGACGGCAACATTTTCGGTAGCGGTCGTGGATTTTCCACTTTGGCCCTCACGGCAGGTGCCGTATGCGGAAATGTAGAAGTCAAAATCGCCGAAAATGCCAAGATTCTCGGCTCTGTCTTCGGCGGCGGACGTATGGCAGCTGTGGGCATCCATCTTGTAGCAGAAGGAACCGCCAACTACGGCGTGCTGATTCCTGACGGCAAGAATCAGGTGCTTGGCGGAGACGATGTGGATGCCGCGGGTGCTACCCACGGCTACGTGACCATCAACATCACGGGCGGCACTATCGGCAACCCGTCGCAGTTGGCCACCAGCCAGTTCAGCATTGGCGATGTCTTCGGCGGCAGCAAGGGCATTTTCTTAAATGGTGAGTGGACCAAGAGCCAGAAACTCGGACTGGTGAAGAACACCACGGTGAACATCTCGCAGGCAGAAGACTCTACTACTACCATCTACGGCAACGTCTATGGCGGTGGTGAGATTGCTTCGGTAGGTTCATACTCATACGCCACCACAGATGATAATACTCTCTCTGAGCCTATAAAAGTAGGCGACGTGAACGGAATGCTTGAAGACAATACTGGCAAGGCCACGATCAGCATCACGGGAGGCACCATCGGACAGAACAGCCTTGCAGACACCAATGGTAACGTCTTCGGAGGTTGCCTCGGTATGGCCGGCCCCACATATTCTGGCTACTCGTTTGTAAACAACTCCGAAGTTACCCTCAACGGTGGTACTGTCTATGGCAGCATCTTCGGAGGAGGCGAGAACGGTCACATCTTCCACGACACTGATGTCAAGGTCAAGAGCGGCACCGTGGGCATCCCGTTGCACGATAAAGTCATTGCGGACCTCAGCGATGCCGAGAAGGACAATATGATCTACCGCGGCAACGTCTATGGCGGTGGCCGAGGCGTCGACCCTGTTGACGGTGGTGGCTACAGCATCACTGCAGGAAAGGTGGCAGGCAACACCAATGTCACCGTTGAAGGCGGTACTATCTACCGTAATGTCTATGGCGGTGGCTCCTTAGCTTCCGTAGGTAATCGAGACGAACAACCTCAAACAGACGGCTCTTTCCTGACGGGATTAGCCACCGTCACCATCAAGGGTGGTCAGATCGGCACCGACGGCGGTCAGTCTGCTGACGTTTATACCACAAATGGCCCCACCCGCGAGCCCCTCAAGGAGAATGGAGGCGTTTTCGGCTCAGGCCGTGGTTTGGCTGCCGGCGCAGATGCCACTTCTGTCCTCGTGCAGTTGGCCTATACCAAGAACACCGAAGTGTACATTCAGGATGATGGTATTGTCACCGGCTCCGTCTTCGGCGGCGGTGAGAACGGTCACGTCAAGTATGACACCAAAGTGTATGTCCGTGGAGGTACTGTCGGTACGGAGCTGACCGAGGAAGAGCACAGGATTTTCCTCGATAATCCTAACACTCCTGAGGTAGAAGCAATTGATGACAACGGCCGTGGCCTGGTCGTCTACCGTGGTAATGTCTATGGCGGCGGCCGAGGAATCGATAAAGCCGGTGATTATTATTCGCTGACCGCAGGACGTGTCTATGGCAATACCTACGTCGAGGTGAGCGGCGGTAAGATCTACCACGATGTCTTCGGCGGCGGATCGCTGGCCTCTGTCGGCAATGAGACGATAGATGAAACCACAGGCGAGGTAAGCTATCGCGACGATTCCGGCGAAACAGAGGTACGCATCAAAGGTGGTGTCATCGGCTACTCTGCAACCCACCCCGAATTGCAGGGCTTCAACTGCGGCTTCGTCTATGGTGGCTGCCGCGGACTCTCTGCCGATCCGGAATCCGAAATCGTGCAGATGGCTTACGTGCACGACACCAAGGTATATATAGAGGATGAAGCAGACATTAAGGGCTCTGTCTTCGGCGGCGGTGCCAACGGACATGTGAAGAACGACACCTACGTGGAAATCAGCGGTGGAAGCATCGGTTCAAAACTCAATGCCGACGAGCTGGGCTTAGATGAGCATGGCGTGGCATCAAAGTCGGTGTACCGCGGCAACGTCTATGCTGGAGGAAGAGGCGTGGATGTATATCAGAAGGCTGGTTCCGACTTGTACAGTCTGACTGCTGGTGCCGTCTATGGCAATGCCGAGCTGCTGATGACCGGCGGACACGTATGGCACAACATCTACGGTTCAGGCGCCATGGCATCAGTCGGCACGGTTCAATCAAAGGCAGAAGGCCAGCATGTGCACGATGAGATTGTGGATGCAAGCAATGTCATCCAAAACCCAGACAACGAGCTCAACTACCTGACGGGTGTATTCAAGGATGGAACCGGCAAGGTCACCTTGACCATCACAGGCGGTACCGTGGGCGACACCACACCGGGACAGGAGGGTATCAACAACGGTAACGTATTCGGAGCTGGACGTGGTGTGTCGGCCAACCGCAATGACATAGTGTCTGGCATGGAGTTCGTCAATATGGCCGAAGTCACCATCGGAACCAGCGGGCAGACAAGCTATACGGGCACCGACCCTGAGAAGCTGAACTATCCCTACATCTACGGCAATGTCTATGGCGGCGGTGAGAACGGTCACGTCAAGACCGACACCGACGTGAGGATTTACAGCGGCATCATCGGATGGCCGCTCGTCGAGGGAGAAGGTCAGATATACAAGGAAGGAGCTGACGGCTCAGCCAAGAACCCCTACCGCGGACATGTGTTCGGCGGCGGTTGCGGTGTCGATCCACTCTACCACGGAGACACAGAGGAGCGAAGCGCCACGGCAGGACGTGTCTACGGTCATACCAACGTCACCATGACAGGCGGCGTGGTGCGCCGTGCCATCTACGGCGGTGGCATGTTGGCTTCTGTCGGTGTTTACCGCTTGCTCAATACGGATATGCATATCATCGACATGATCGAGGATGAGGTCAACGCAGGCGATGCTACTGTCACCGTCAGCGGCGGTTACATAGGCAACGTCGATGCCAACGGCAATGCCCTCGGCACAGGATACCTTGCCCCTGGCGACAACAACGGTTTCGTATATGGCTCCAGCTGCGGTATGGTGGCCGACGTCTTTGAGGAAGGTGGACAACAGAACACCGATAACATCCAGTACAGGCAGATGGGTTATACCCATTCCACCCATGTCGGCATCAGTGACGGTCACATCTTCGGATGCGTCTTCGGCTCGGGTGAGAACGGTCACGTATGGGAAGATGCCATCGTCAACATCAGTGGCGGCGAGATAGGCAGCGAGGGCAACGACTCAAAATATGTAGGCAATGTCTATGGCTCGGGCCGCGGTGTGGATCATCCGCATGCCCACATCAGTGAGACGGCAGGTAAGGTCCGTGGCAACACCACAGTCAACGTCACTGGCGGTACCGTTTGGCGAGATGTCTATGGCGGCGGCTCTTTGGCGTCGGTAGGTGAAGCCGACGAGGAAGCAGACGATGGCAAGATAAAGATTGATGATGACATTCTTAAAACCAATCCATTCCCCTACTCTACTGGTCTGACTCGCGTAGTCATCGATGATAATGCTGCCGTCCACGGCTCTGTCTATGGCTCAGGCCGCGGTGTGGCCAGCACCAATACAGAGTACAAGCAGGCAGCCTACGTCAAGAACACACTCGTCACCGTGAAGGGCAACGCCCATGTTCTTGGAAACGTATTCGGCGGCGGTAATGCCGGTCACGTCCGTAAGAACACCGATGTCACTATCAAGGAGTCGGCAAAGGTGGACGGCAACGTCTATGGCGGCGGTGCAGGTGCGATTGAGTCACCTACTGCCGGACTGGTGAACCATGATGTTGTAATCAACATTAAGGGTGGTGTGATTGCAAAGGACGTCTATGGCGGAGGCGCCATTGCCAACACCAACGTCCACGACGTGCGAAACACAGCCGCCACCGACTGTTCCGATGATGAAAGTAGGGGCAAGGCAAAAACCGAAGTGAACCTCCTCGGCGGTATTATCCTCGGTGATGCCTACGGCGGTGGACAGGGTGTGATACCTGCCAGCACTGCTACGGATGCAGAGAAAGCCAATGCCGGTGCCATGGTGCAGGGCGATGTGACCGTGACGCTCGACGGTACGGCGTTCTATCCAACCACAACCACCGATGGCGTTGCGACCTCAGGCCGTGTCTTCGGATGTAACAACCTGAACGGTACACCGCAAGGTACAGTACTGGTGAAGGTGCTTAAGACGGTAGGCGTCACAAAGAGCGGTGACACTTATACCGTCAAGGAAGTTGAAGACAAGCCTACCCGCAACTCCAATATCTACGAAGTGGAGGCCGTCTATGGCGGCGGTAACCTGGCAGCATACGAGCCATGGGATGCCAATGCTACAGGACAATATACCTACTCTGGTCGCATCTCACCTGCTAATAATCCGCTGCAGGTAGTCATTGACGGTTGCGAGGAAACAAGTATCGACTATGTCTATGGAGGTGGTAATGCTGCCTCTACACCATCTACACAGGTGACGATACTCGGAACTTACGAGATCGGCACTGTCTTCGGCGGTGGTAATGGTAAGGACGCACTACCCAACGGTGACGAAAACCCGGGTGCTCACGTAGGCTATAAAGCTGACGGTACAACCCCATATGCCAATGCTTCCGGCAATGCCAACGTCTATCTCTTTGGTGGAACCATCCACGAAACATTCGGTGGTTCAAACACCAAGGGTAGCATTCTTGGAAAGGCAGAAATGCACATCAATGAGGTGAAGAACAGTACGACCGGTAAAGCTGTCTGTCCACTGATACTCGACGAGGCTTATGGCGGCGGTAACGTGGCTTACATGGAAGGCGGAACCGAAATCGAGCTGGGATGTATTACTTCTCTGAAGACACTCTACGGAGGCGCCAGAAATGCCAACGTGGGCGGTGATATCAACATGACCATCACCAGTGGACACTTCGACCGTGTATTCGGCGGTAACAACCTCGGTGGTACAATCAGTGGCTCCATCACAGTGAACATCGAGGAAACGGGATGTAACCCCATCACCATCGGTGAGCTTTATGGCTGCGGTAACCAGGCACCATACTCTACTCCTTCAGGTAAGACCGACCCGACCATCAATGTGAAGTCGTTCACCAGTATCGGCCGTATCTTTGGCGGTGGACTGGGTACAGCAGCTGTCGTAACAGGCAATCCTACCGTCAACATCAACGAGGTTAAGGGTGAAAATGCCAACAATACCACATGGGACTACCATCAGAAGACTGTAGATGGAAAGCTTGTCGGTAACGTCATCGAATACCACGATAATGCCAGCGATCCTACCGAGGTGACCAGTAGCGTGACCATGCCGACCCATGAGACCGGTAAGATAGGTGCAATCGGCACTGTCTTTGGTGGCGGTAATGCAGCAGAAGTCAATGGCGGCACCCACGTGAACATCGGAACTGAGAGCACTGTCACATTTGAATCTATAGATGATGACGAAACTACTACTGAAAATGAGAAGGTGAAGAACGTAGAAGGTGTTGATATCCGCGGTGATGTCTTTGGCGGTGGTAATCAGGCAGATGTAACAGGAAAGACCAATGTGATTATAGGACAGTAATGGTTATTGGTTATAGGTTATTGGTTAATAGCTTAATAGCTTAGTAGCTTAATAGGTTAATAGCTTAATGGCTTAGTAGCTTAATAGGTTAATAGCTTAATGGCTTAGTAGCTTAATGGGTTAATAGGATAGCCCCGAAGGGGCGGAATAGAACAGGCGGGGGTGTAAGCTCCCGTTTGTTTTTGGTGAGAGGAGAGAAGTGAGAGACATGTAATGCGGAGTGGATGCTGCTGAGAGTGAACGATGAAAGACTGGGCATACAATTTTTGTCCATAAACGGATAAACCCAAATCGGTCATTAGACTGTTATGCACTAACAAACTTTCTTTTTGTCATCTGTTTCACCGCTTTTCAGTTACAATGGAACCCCATTGCTCCTTCAAAGCGTCAAAAAATCTGCTCAAAAATATAAATTGTCATCATCATAACGCTAATGACCGATTCGGGTTTAAAGTCCCTTTTTTATACGTATATATTAGCTTAGTGGCTTAATAGCTTAGTAGGTTAATAGTGTCTAAGGTCTAAGGGACTCGGTCTAAGGCGCTTTTGCCTTTGACTTCCAAGCGGTCAAAGACCATGATAAAATCCCTTTAACTTCTCTAACTTCAATTATTACAAAGGCACAGATTTCTATTAGTGAGCCCTATTATCGTAGTCCTTTGTCGATGATTTCCACCACCGGCATGAAGTATTTCATGACATCGCTGACAGTACTACGGTAGGTACTTTCATCGGAACGATACAGAGCACGATAAACACTATCGGATGAACGGTCGTGGAACACACTATGGATGAAATCGGAGAAGGTGCGATTGCGTATGTTTCTTGCCAGAAGCTTCATCTCTATCAGGGCATCTTCTAAATGAATCCATTTCCATGCGCTGTATCGGGAGGTGGCTGTACCGTCGTCCGCCTTTCGTTTAGGGCGATTCATATAGGGGCCTACCTTACGGAGCAACTCATAGAATTTGGCAACGGCTTCGTCATTGCCACGGAAATTCTGGCTGAATTCCAAAGGAAGGGGTGGGTTCTTTGTGCCTGCATCCATCTGACCAAAACTGCTCTTGGCTTGTTCTTGGGACGGCGTGTCCTCTACTTCCTGCTCATCCTGCTCGGAGACCCTACGCAGGTGGTAGATACGGAAGATCAGTTCGAACAGCTTGCTGAGGTCTTCCTTGGTGATGTTGGCACGTACGCTGAAGAGGAACTTACCGAAGCTGTCTCGCTGAGTATCGAGGTCTTTATGTATCTTGACATTCTGCATAAACTGACCTCCGAACTTGGTCTTCTCTATCTCTGCAATTGTCTCCTTGATCTTCTCATCACGTTCTGTCTCAATACGGTCGTAGGGTGTTTTATTGCACCACATATTCACCTTGGCCTTTGCCTTGCGGAAAGCATAATTGCCGCCATAGTCCTCCTCTATCAGGATGCGCTCAGCGAGACGGCTAAAATCCTTACGGGTGATTGGCGTGGTTAAGCGCTGGTTCAGGGCATAGAGTTCGTCGGATAATTCCTTGAGTACTTTACCGCAAAGCAACTGTACCAATGAGCTGTCGGAGGAGAGTTCGATATCAGCCTCACCTTTGGTGGCGAGGTCCTCTATAGCACGGTTTGATACCTCGGTAACATAATCCTTCCAACTATCAGCGAGGTGATTCAGCATTTCTTTCTGCTGCTCTACGAACTTATTGATGTCGGTCTCCTCATAGTATGGTATCTCCTTGCTGTGGCTATAATCTTCAACCGTGGTATAAAGGTCGAGCATGAAATGTTTCGACGGACAATATCTCACGAACTTACGATGGGACTCATCGCTCATTGTTGCCGCCATCTCCTTACTTATTTCAGCCATGCGAACTGCCCAATCAAAGAAATCCACTTGGCAAGCCTCCTTGAACGGAAGGTGTATCTTCCACCGGCGGTTCATCGCCTGGAGTTTCGTTAGTAACATCTGCGCCTCGATAGCGATAGATACGCGCAGAGACGTCTGGGTATGGTCATTCAGTACCGAACAACTTACTTGATAAAGTTGATCTATTGTCTGCAATAATGACAAGACATCGGACTTGTCACTATGTCGGTCGTATAAATTGTTATCAGTCATAGGTTTTATTGATTAATCGATGATTGTCATATCGCTTGTCAGATAGATTGTCGCACTGCTGTCATTCGCTTGGAGTGACTGGAAAAAGGCAGTACCTTTGCACCGCGAAATCAAAATCGCTGCGTTCATTGACATATTGCACAACAAGGTTTACGGTTTACGGTTTACGGTTTACGGTTTACGGTTTACAGTTTACAGTTTAATGTTTATTGTTTAACGTTTACTGTCTTCAAGTCTCTTGAGTAATGAGGAACGAAGGCCATTAAGCATTCGAGCGACGACATCTATTTGAGAACGTATTCCGTCTATTCTACTATCATCTATATATTTAAGATCTACTGCTATGATTAGCTGATTATAGGTTTCCATGAGAGAGCCATAGGCTATCTCGTAGAAGTGTAGCTGCTCTTTCAGAGAGATACGCCCACTACCTTCTGCCAAATTGGAGGGAACTGAGACTATCGCACGCCGTATCTGATCACACAATGCATATTTCTCGAATTGAGGAAATTCGTCTAACAACCGATAGATGTCAACCACCAATGTACGTGCTTCCTGCCACGCTTTCATATTCTCAAATGCGTATGCCATAATTCTTCAAATTATAAACTACAAACTGTAAACTATAAATTATAAACGGTAAACTGTAAACATTAAACAGTAAACCAATTCTTTTTTTTTGTTTAACTCCCGCCGGGCTGCGGTGAAAGCCGTGGTAAATACCGAGTCCCCTACCGGCAAGGGGCAACAACTATGGCACTAAACGTGCAATTTTACAAGGTTCATAACCATTTAACAAACGAGGACATCGTCATTCCTCGTATCGTGAATCAGCAATCGCTGGATTTTAACGCACTCTGTGAGTATCTGGCTGACGGTTCGACTGTAACAGCTGCTGACGTAGCTGCAGTGATGAAGCAGATAGAGTCGCGTCTGCCACTGGTGCTCGGTCTCAACGCCAAAGTGGTGTGCTCACCCGAAGGTCTGACCTTCCGTCCAAAAGTATCTGGTTCCATCACTCAAAGTCAACTTAAGGCTAAACTACAAGCGAAACTTGCAGCGGACCCGACGCTCGAAATCGACGTGAACCGCGCATTGGCTACCAGTGACCTTGCCATCAGTGACCTCACTGCTGAAATCGCAATCGAACTGCCAAAAGTATGGAACGAACGTTTTCGCAGTAAGGCAACATTCAAACGTGTGACAAAGTCAAACACCGATTCTACGGATTCCACCAATCCGGCTGAAGAGGGTTCTGCTGCAACAGGCAATGGTTCAAGCAGCAGCCAGACACCATCTAACCCCACCCTGACGGTTATCAAGTCTGGTACTGGTTCGGCTACTGTGACCGTAGGTGGTAACACCGTAAACAATGGTGCTGAGGTTGAAGCGAACAAGGAGGTTTCTATCTCTGTAACTCCTGCGGCAGGTGCCACTCCAACAGCAACACTCAACGGAAACTCTGTGGCTCTCACTGAGAACGGTGGTGTGTACACTGGTTCGTTCTCGATGCCATCCGCTAACGCAACGCTCAGCATCAACACTGGTGGCAGCAGCGGTGGTTCAGATCAGAACTAAAGACTATGTTTAAAGGTTAATGGTTATAGGGTATTGGTTATTGTGACCTTTGGCCCTTACCATGCACCAAATTCAAATTATTTATTATTTAACTTCCTGAAGTCATAGAAGGGAGTTAAAGGGTAGTTAACAGGCTTTGCCTGTGGAAGTTAAAAGGTCTAAAGTCAAAGGTCAAAAGCGCCTTAGGTCGAGTCCCTTAGACGTCAAACGCTAACCTACTAAGCTATTTAGCTATTAAGCTAATCGCTAGACTTTAGTTGTTAAAGCCCCCTCCTACTCCCCCTAGGGGGAGAGGGGGAAACTGCAAACGGTAAACCAGTCCGTTAGTAGCTTCTTCGCGTACTTTCCACGGAGAAAGGGAAACTGTAAACGGTAAACCGTAAACAGTAAACTACTTCAATTTATTAATTTTTTAAAACTGTTCTATTATGAAAAGAAATTCCATTTGGGAGGTACTCCTCCGTATCGTGATTGCAGCAGCTACTGCTGCATTGACTGCACTTGGAACCACCAGTTGCATGGGGTTCTGATTTGATTGTCCCGCGGAAAGGGCGGAAAGATTTCTGCTCTTTCTGCACTTTCTGTGGGACTTAACCAAGTAACAAATAAAACTATGCGTATCATTACTTTAATCATCATCCACTGCTCAGCGGTATATCCCTGGCAGGAAAGCGGCGTTCGCGAGATTGATCGCTGGCACCGTGAGCGTGGTTGGAAGAATGGTTGCGGCTACCACTATGTGGTGCGTCGCGATGGCACAGTAGAGACTGGTCGTCCTCTTGAGAAGATTGGCGCTCACTGCCTGAATCACAACCGCCACAGCATCGGTATCTGTTATGAGGGCGGACTTGACTCCAAAGGGAAACCAGCGGACACCCGCACTGAGGCTCAGAAGCAGGTGATGCGAGAATTGCTGAAGCACTTGCATCTGCAATTCCCAAAGGCTATCATTACCGGGCACTACACATTCAATCCCATGAAAGCCTGTCCTTGCTTCGATGCATCTTCCGAATATTCGGATTTACAGCCTTAAGACCCTATCTCTGAAGACTGGTGGCACAGCGGTTCCCAATGCATGCCACCGGTCTTTTTTTATTCCGAAAACTACGAAATACACGAAATGCACGAAAACTCAGGAATAATAGCAACTCAGCATCTGTGGTTTTTGTACTTTTCGGTTTTTTAGTTTCTTTCGGAATCCTTTTTAATCACGAAAAATCTTTCAAATGATGGTGAAGGACGGAAAAGGCGGTGACTCCAACCGGAATCACCGCCTTTTGTGTGTGGCACGCAGGGACTTAATCGTCGTAGCGAGATTCGATGACACGCCAATCTACAATCTGCCAAAGGGCGGAAAGATGGGCTGCACGACGGTTCTGATAGTCGAGATAATAGGCATGCTCCCATACATCGAAGGTGAGAAGGGGCTTGAAACCTTCGGTAACGGGATTAGATGCTCCTGCCTCCTGAGTGATGACCAAGGTGCCATCTTCCTGAGCAGAGAGCCATACCCAACCGCTACCGAATAGGGTAACACCTTTGGATTCGAATTCTGCCTTGAAGGCATCGAGTGATCCCCATTGTTTCACTATCTGCTCAGCCAGTGCACCGGTAGGTGTATTTGCCACAGTTGCTGTCGGGCCGAACTGGGTGAAATAGAGGTTATGGTTGAGTATCTGACCGGCATTGTTGAACATACCGCCGGTAGATTGACGGACTATCTCCTCCAACCACATTTCTTCAAAAGGAGTACCTGCTATGAGCTTGTTGAGGTTATCAACATAACCCTGAAGGTGCTTGCCGTGATGAAACTCGAGCGTCTGAGCGCTGATAACGGGTGCCAAACCATCTTTGGCATAAGGTAATTCAATCAGTGTAAACATAGTCGTCTGTATTTTAGAAATTCACGTTATTTCCTTCGAGCCAATCAGTATCCACTTGGAAAGCAGCCGTTGAGGTTGGAGCGGTAAACATAGCTCCTGTGAGCGTCGTCTTACGATTGCGCTTCAGCGGTACGTTCTCAACCACTTTGGTGAAAAGTACATTATTGCTGGCATCAAGTACCTCAATCGTGATATTCATTGTCTCCTCGTCGGTTGTCAGAAAGACGAAGCTGCCCACGTTGATTGAACTACCAATAGCTGCAGATGGGGTGTTTGTGAGTGCGAAACCAGCATCGTCGGTCGCGAATCCTGTAGATGGGTTGAAACTCTTGCTACCCTTTGCATAAGTAGTCCTAATCTTTGCAACTCCAGTTGCACGGCCATCGGTCGAAATAATATTGATATATGAAACGATACGGCTCAAGGTGACATTCAGCGCCAAAGGTGCAGAACTTGTCACCGTAACATCTTGCTTTGCTACAAAAGTTTCGCGAGCACGCTCACTGGTATATCCTGCAGAAGTGGGACTCGTCAACGTAAATGCATCACCATCGAAATACCCACGACCAATAACCACCATGGTATAGTTTCCAACGGGAAGGTCGCATGAGAAATTCCCAAATGTAGTATAAGTACCGGCATCGCTACGCAACTGGGTGGTCATGTACTGCTGCGCTCCTTCTGAGTTATAGAACGCCAATGTAATTGCACCTACATCGGAATAATCCGCTACGCTCTTTTCTGAACGGGTAGTGAATTCTTCCATCGACATGGAGAAATCGTTCACATGTACAGTCACTGGTGCATACACTTGAGGGTTGTTACTTTTCTCTTCTTCACTACAACTGATTGCCAGCAATGCCATGACTGCGGCAAAAAAATACTTCATTAGTTTCATTTTTGATTGATTTTAATTAATATTGGTTTTATGTTAGTTCACTTGTCGGAAGTTATCGGCCTATGGCCTCGGAAGCTATATGCTTCGCATTAGAAAACATTTCTCGAAGTGCGAGCCTACTTCCTCATTAACTTTCTGCCTGCATGCAGACATTACTTCCCATTAACTTATGCTCCTTCGGCAAGCTCAGGGCGCACTATCTATAATACGACTTGTACCATTCGGCAAATTTTCGGAGACCCTCACGAAGTGTAATCTTTGGAGTAAAACCGAAATCACGCTCAAGCGCACTGGCGTCTGCATACGTGGTAGGTACATCACCTGATCCTTCGACAAACGCAACTTGAATTAGCCTTTTGAATAATACGACTTGTACCATTCGGCGAATTTTCGGAGACCCTCACGAAGTGTAATCTTTGGAGTGAAACCGAAATCACGCTCAAGCGCACTGGCGTCTGCATACGTGGTAGGCACATCACCTGGTTGCATTGCAACCAATTCTTTATGGGACTCGAAGTCATAGTCCTGTGGCAGTACGCCGGCTCGGATCAGTTCCTCTTGCAGTATCTGCACAAAGTCCAATAGATTCTCTGGCTGACCACCACCAATATTATAAACTTTATAAGGAGGGACAGGCAGACCATCGCTGCCTGTACGACAGTCTGGCGCCTTTGCCATCACTCTCCATATTCCTTCCACGATATCATCCACATACGTGAAATCACGACGGCAATGGCCGTAATTGAAAATCTGGATGGTTTCACCCCTGAGAAGTTTGTTGGTAAACTTAAAGTAAGCCATATCGGGACGACCAGCAGGACCATAGACCGTGAAGAAACGAAGACCTGTGCTGGGAATGTTGTAGAGCTTACTATAACAATGAGCCATCAGCTCGTTGGACTTCTTTGTAGCCGCATACAGACTCACGGGATTGTCCACACGGTCGTCGGTAGAAAAAGGTATCTTCGTATTGCCACCATATACGCTTGAACTGGAAGCATACACCAAGTGTTGCACAGGGTGATGCCTACAAGCTTCGAGAATATTGTAAAAGCCTATGATATTGCTTTCAATGTACACATCAGGGTTGTCAATGCTATACCGCACACCTGCCTGCGCAGCAAGGTTCACCACGATATCGAACTTATACTCCTCGAATAGTTTGTTAATCAGTTCGCGGTCAGCGATGCTACCCTTCACGAAATGATAATTTACAGCTGACTGCTTACTACTCATCTCATCAAGTACACGAAGGCGGTACTCCTTAAGGCGAGGGTCATAGTAATCGTTCAGGTTATCTACTCCCACAATCGCGCCTTCCTTCATTTCCATGAAGAGGCGCCTCACAAGGTTTGCACCTATAAATCCGGCACTGCCGGTAACAAGTATGGTCATATTATATCTATTTATCTCATTAAAATTCCAACCGATTCTCACCTGCCCAATCAGTATTGATATCAATAGAGAAAGCCGAGGTAGACGAGGATCCTGAACCCGTGAAATAAGGACCAGTAAGCCACATAATCTGGTTCTGGGTAACCGGCACTTCGAAGTCACGTTCCTTTATAATATTATCAACATTATCGTAAGCAGTTACTGTCAAGGAAAGCGTTCCCTTCACGTCATGTGGGAAGGTATATAGGTCGAACTGCTTCTGATCGTTTGTCACATCAAAAATAAGTGATTGTTTGCTATTGACACTACCAAAACCCGTAGAAGCATCAAATGCGCCACTACCTCCTGTGTAATAGAAACGCATCTGAGAAACATTCTCCGGATAGTCATCTGTGATGACAAAGCGACAGAGCGCAACAATACGGTTGAGCGTCAAATACATCTCTACAGGATCTTCACCAATCGTCACATTTCCGTAATACAGGAAAGTGTCAGAAAATCCTTGCTTGTTGGTAAACTGAATCTTTTTCAGGTCGGTCATCGTAGGATTGCCATCGCTACTATGTGCAACAATTACCAACTGATAATCACCCTCTTCAAGTTGGAAGGATGCTGTACCGAAGTTCGCACTACCCGTTGTCTGATTGACCTGATCGACACGTTTTCCCTCTATATCATACACCGCAAAATTGAGTCGGCTACAGGCTTCTGCAAGTTCGGCACGGGTAATCACCGAAAATGGCGTCTGCTCCAACTTGAAAATACTCACAACAAGGTTGGGGATGGAACCCTGTTCTTGCCCTTCATCATAAATACTAGCTTTCTGACAAGCACAAAGTGTACAAATCGTAAAAAATGAAAAAAATAAATTCTTCATACCGATTTATGATAGTTATCGACCTATGGCCTCGGAAGTTATATGCGTCACATGGAGTTCATGAGCTAGCTCATGAACGCTAGCTGTTGGACGTTATTTAAACAAAGTTAGAGAAGTTAGAGAAGTTAGTTTGCTGGTGCTAACATCATTCTTCTCACCGCTAAGTTATTAACCAACTAAGCAACTAACCTAAATAACCATTATTTATCATATTTCTTCGAGCCAGGCAGAAGGCACAAAGGTAATAGCCACGGCTGCCACTCCTTCAACCTGCACTACAACACACTGGTTTTTCTTGATACGACGAATGACACCTTCAGAACCTTTGAAGTCGCCATCGGTCACACGAACACGTTTGCCTGGTTTGGCAAGAAACTCATGATTATACTCGAGGAACTGGACACGACTGTCATGAACAGAAGCCACACGGATGAAGTTATCCATCTGACGGTCAGGAACGGTAAGGATTTTATCGCTACCTGAGAATACGTTCGTCATATAGCGCAATGACTGGTACTCCCGTCGGTACATCTTAAGTTGTGTAATCTTTTCCTGAGAAGAATGGATGAAAATGAGGTTACGGATAGCAGGTTTTAAACTGCGATGTGGTATGCGCTTGTCATCGAAAACCCACTCTTCACACATAGGTAGAAAATTCTCCACCTCATCTTGATCGAGCTCCTTCTTCACCGCCTCCTCTCGACCATAAGTCACTCGCATAGGAAACCATTGTATATTGGACATTTGGATTGCTTAGTAGCTTAGTAGCTGAATTGCTTAATAGTTTATCTCAGAAACAAACCTATCTATTCTGTCGTACAAAAAACAACTTAACCACTCAACTATGATAACTTTTCAGAGTAGGTTTTACTTAGGCCATTTATCATTTTGGCCACAGCATCAATAGTCGGTTTAATAGAGTCTACACTTTCCTTTGTTATATATGTAAGAGCTATAGCGATCAACAACTGATTATATACTTCCATCAATGAGCCATAAGCTATCTCAAGGAAATGTATCTGCTCCTTCAATGACTTACGACCACTTCCTTCTGCGATATTAGCAGTGATAGACACTGCTGCCCTGCGTACTTGGTCACCTAAAGCAAAACGTTCATCTAAAGGAAACTGTTTCTGCAATAAATAGATATCTTTAACAAGGTTACGAGCCTTTGAATATACTTCTAAATTTTCAAACGAAAAATTGTGAGTATCCATTATTTACAATCCATATAAAAACATTCAGTTCCAATAACCATTAACCCATAACCAATAACCATTATAAGCCAAAGAAGGGGGACACTGCCAAATGATGGTAGTGTAAGAAAGAAAACCGGTTCATGTAACAATTCCGCAACATTTGCACTGACATTCAGCAACAATTAATTGAGTTTTGCACATAATTTGCGGCAAAGATACAAAAAATATGTGATACGACCACATGATTTGGTCTTTTTTTACAAATTAGTTGTAATTTGTCAGAATGCATTACAAACTTGTGTACAATAAAGACAAAGGCAGTGTCGGGATTATGCGACACTGCCTTTGAAAGATGGGTATAATTATATTGGTGTCCGCTAAAAGTTGAAAATCAATAAAGTATGTGTCCGCAGTGCCGATAAAAAGGCATTGTGGACACATACTTCAAAAAGTAAGCCCCCTCCATACTTCATATCCTTCTTTTTTAGCGGACAGTCAATATAGAGAGTTATAGGTTAGAGTGAACACCTAAGGGGTGAAGACAGATATGAGTTAAGACTTTAGTTATTAGAAGCCCATTGTCTGAATAGCACTGGGACATGCAGCCGATTCAAAAGGGAAAAGCAGCCGACTCAATCGGGAAGATGAGTCGGCTGGGAAGGGAGATTGCCTATAGGAGCACTATCGTTTGCCTAAAGGCATTTTATCATTTGCCTAAAGGCGCACCATCGTTTGCCTTTAGCCAAATTACTTTCAAATTTATTATATATTATAGTGGAATGGTAATAGTATGCGTAATTTCACCACAAAGATACAAAAACAATTCTCCTTTTCCAAATAATTCGTAAAGATTTTTTTTGGGAAGTATAATAATTAGGCAGTCCTTTTTATTACCTTTGTTTCACCACAAAACCAAAGCAACATGAACAAAGGTACGCATTTTACCGGACAGCTATAGTATAATTACTTAATTTTATATGCAGCAAAGTACTCACCATGACGTAAGTAAAGGACACCTTTGTCGATAGACATGTGTGCCCAATAGGGTCCACTACCCTTTGCCACACGGAACTTACTTACCACGTCGAACTTTGCTGGGTCAGGCTTAACAAGACCTACAAAACCACGACGCTCATCATAGATGTATAGTTTGTTATCAGCCGCAATAATGGAGCCTTTGCCTGCACCTCCCGTCCATTTCTCTTCATAATCGGTCTTTCCTGTATTCCAATCGACACAGCACCAGTTGCCATCATTGTTAGAAATCCAGTTTGACCCATAGATTTTGCCATTAACCAGCACATAGCCTCCATGATGGGTATCGAGGGTTTCGTTTCGCCATGTAAGTTTCACACTTTTGAGGTCGTCAGCCAACTGCAACTGGAAACCATTGATGTTATAGCCATGACAGAAGAAAATTCTACCGTCCTTATAAAGAGCAGAGTTCGGCGCAATATTGTCGCGCCCTCCCTGGCCCGTATGTCGTGGTCCCCAATCGTCATAGGTCCACATAATCTCACCATTGTCGGGATTAACGCCAAATGCCGTCTGGTTGGTAGAACCGACAATCTGACGCTTACCCTTGTACTCGATCATGATTGGTGACACATAACCCGACTTCTCATTGAGAGGACGTGTCTTCCAGATTTCCTCACCTGTGTTACGATTGAGTGCCACCATTGTAGTCTGATTGCCACAAGGTGTGTAGATAACCTTGTCATCGAATACCAATGGACATTCGGATGTTCCCCACATACCTGTCTGACGCTGGTATTTCGTGCCACCATCAACCTTCCAAAGAATCTTTCCGTCAGCAATGTTGATACATACGATTTCTGCCATACCACTGATAACATATGCCTTGCCGTCAACAATAGCCGGTGTGGTACGAGTTTCAGGATAGGACTGCTTCCAAGGATTGCCATACTCAACGGTGTATTGTTTCTTACCTTGTAAGTTATAGCACTGGAAGACCTCACGTGTACCGTCTTCATTCAAACCTGTGATATAGACTCTGTCGTTCACAACAAGTGGTGAAGAGTAGCCCTTGCCCGCATCTTCAGTCTCAAAAACCATCTGAGGACCTGCCTCTGGCCACTGATTCAATAAACCCTTATCGGGGTAATAACCATTGTGTTCCGGTCCACGCCAACCATAGGGCGTTACCTGTGCCAAAGCTCCTGTACAAAAAACTGTACCGAGGAGCACTGAGAATAATACTTTTTTCATACGTTTGTTTTGTTAATTGGTTTATTTATAAAAATCTATATATAAGTTTCGCTTTGCTCAACTTTAGAAGTTATCGGCCTACAGCCTCGGAAGTTATACGCTTCGCATGAAGTTAACGAGCTTTTACTCAACTTCGGTAGTTATCGCTTCGTTCGACTGATGTTATAGGCAATGAGTGCTGTGCCATGTCGTACATAAAGGATTCCATCGAAGATAGTGGGGTGCGAGAAAAAGGCTCCTGAACCATCGGTAACACGGAATTCACTCACTATATCCAGTTTCTCTGGGTTGATACGAGCCAATCCCATGGTACCACGACGTTCGTCAAACATATAGAACATATTGTCAGCCATGATCAGGGCGCCACGTCCCTTTCCTCCTGCCCAAGCCTCATGATAGAGCACATTGCCTGTTTCAATGTCGAGAGCAGCCCATTTGTGCTTATTACCGGTACTGCCATAAACCACACCACCAATCTCTACCATTCCACCCATGTATAGATCGATCTCCTTATTCTTCCAAAGCAACTTCACAGAGGAAAGGTCATCAGACATCTGATACATGGTACATCCATGACCGTCGCCCAAACTAACCAAGAGTTTGCCCTTGTAGAAGACAGGACTGTTAATCATGGCGTTCTGCCATCTCTTCGTAGCTGGATCGGGTGTCCATTGGCTGTCGTTCCAAATCATCTTGCCTGTTTCCGGATCCACTCCGAAAATATGCATCTCAGTTGCTCCTATGACTTGCCGATGTCCATTCCACTCGATCATGCGTGAAATACAATAGGTGGCATTGTCGCCAAAGCCTTTTGTTTCCCATATCACATCGCCAGTCGACTTGTCGAAGGCTGCCATACAGATTTCCTTTCCGCAAGTAGTCACGATTACTTTCTTGCCATCAAGCAGCGGATGCTCACAAATACCTTGGTCGTTAGGAGTAAGACCATACTTCTTCCAATAGTCTATAGTCCAAAGTATTTTTCCGTCAGCCCGATTGAGGCATACCAGTTCTCCCATGTTGCTCACCATATAGAGACGGTCACCATCGATGACAGGAGTGGAGCGTGTCTCTTGATACGATTTCGTCCAGGCATGTCCATAGGTAACTTGCCAAACCTTCGTGCCATTGAGTTTGTAGCAGGTTAACTGCTCTTCCAATTCGTCCTCCGTGAGACCAGCCGTATATATGAATCCATTGCTGACCAATGCGCTGGAATTCCCCTTCCCTGCATCGTTAACCACCCATAGTTTATCCGGTCCTTCCGCCGGCCATTCCTTTAAGAGGTTTTTCTCGCTTGGATAGATTCCACAATGGTTGACACCTCGGAAAGTAACCTGCTGTGCTTTGAGTCCAATAGCGTAGAACGCTAATATGGAAATCATCATTTGTAGTTTCATATCTTTTGTTGATTATTAAGGGTTTGCATAACCATGATTTTTATTCCAAAATATAATAGAAGGCATATTGCCACCAATGCGGTGAATGCCAGCAGGAGTGTAGAAAGACCAGCTCCTCCCACATTGGCACTGATACTGATAACAGACCCTACAGCACCGATGCAGACGGCATAAAACGGAACGAGCAAATTCTCACGAAGTAATAGATTTCTGATAAGTCGTTCTGGGAACCCCATCGCACGATATTGGTGAATGACGGGCATCTCCGCCGACAAGTTCTTTCGCACAATAATCATCAAACTGAAGATGCCCAGCAGCAGACCAAGGCCACCCAAGGTCAGGAAGATGACAAGATAGGTTTCTGTCACTTCAAAGAACATTCTGATGCGTTCATCTGTCGTTTGTATATTGAGACCATACTCATTCATCGCCATAGAAAGAATCTCAGCAGCCTCATCAGGATGAGGAGACTTTATCAACAGCACCTCCACCCCACTCTCGTTCGGCCACAAACGACGGAAATCTTCTTGTGACATCATTGCATTGCCATGGAAAACGCCTGTTGGATAAGTTCCTGCTATCACCACAGGCACTCGCTCGCCGCTCCAGTCTTGATAGAAGAGCGTATCGCCCACAGACTTCATCAGGCTCCACATGAGGGATTCCTGATCGATATAGAGGTGAGGGGTGAGAGGGGTGAGGTGAGGGGTGACGGTAAGCCCAAACGGTTCCATGTCTTTAAGGTCAATTCCAAGAACGGTGGGTGTGCTGACTTGATGAAGGTTGAGACAGCTTGCTTCGTCTTGAGTATGACGAAGGAAACTAAGGAACCACGTACTATCGGGCAACGAATGAAGGGATAGTTTGCGGCGGACAGCAGGATTGTTCAAGTCATACTGAATGGGGACGCGACTGTCAACATACACCTGATACCCTCCTGTCGCCTCATCAAACTGACTGAAATCAGGACGGTTCAGTCCTACAGCAAAGACCATGAAGACGCCTATAGCGAGTGTCCAATAAGCCAAAAGATGCTGTTTCATTGACGCATGAAGGGTTTGCCATGTTATGGTGAGAAGCGAGATGCGAGAAGTAGTCGTTGAGAAGCGACGAGAGAGGAACACACGGAGGTACAAGCCCCATGTAAGAATCCACAACAACCCACAGACAATAAACAATACCATGCTGTGGAAGCAGATAAAATTCAATGTCGTCAGGACGATTGTCAGTAGGAATAAGAGGTGAGAGGTGAAGGGTGAGGGGTGAGGGGTGAGAGGTGAGAGGTGAGAGGTAGCCTGCAATGCCCTTAACTGACTCCGCAACACGAGATATAAGGTCGCAGCACAGACAAGCATCCCGATCACCCAACCGATCAGGAGTGTCAAGGGACTGATGTGCAGTGCAAAACCTTCGGTGTGGGTTGCTCCGCTCCATACATTGCCTAACAGCCAAAGCGTAACACATGAATAAGCCAATCCCGCAATGACTCCTAGAGGTGATGCGAAGAGCATCACACTAAATGCTTCATAGAACAGCCTCCTGCGAATGTCCTTGTCCTTAAATCCTAATTGACAATAGAGTTGTATCTCTCCCTGCCGCAGGATGAACATTTCCACCAACGGATTTTTAACCAGCAGGATCGCAGCCAGTATGATAAAGAAGCCTAAGGAAAGGAACAATCCTGCAAAATCCACTCCACCCTTCGCACTACTAAGACCTTGAGCACGGGGATGATACAACTGAACGCCAGCATCACCAGGGACCAGATTAATAGAGAGGTGAGAGGTGGGGTCTGAAACATTTGTCTTTGAGAAACGCATAGCGGTAGCACTGCCAAACGTATTGCTCCAATCTGGACAATGTGCTTCATAGGAAACAATGGCCTTGGGCGTCTGACGATAGTCATGCCAAAAGTCCTCATCCTCCTTTTGCACCTTGTTCATGTTGATGGGCAGGTCGCTATCCCAATCCGTGCATTTCTCCACATGAGTCAATCCCGGGAAATTAGCCAAGAGCAGGCTGTCGCTACGGAAGGAAGAAAGCGGAACAATCCGTTTGACCTTCAATGTCTGTGCTCGTGTGTCAAGGTTCTTCAAATGCTTGGTCATGTAATAGCTCATCGAGACAGAGTCACCCTCATGCACATGCAAACGCCCGGCAGCATAATCAGACAAGATGATGTCCTTACCGTCCAGCGGTTCTCCCTGCCACTCATTCACTGCCGTCACAAAAGAATAGAAGAGAGTGTCTGTAGCATGAATCAGAGCATTGACGAAATAAGAAAGATAAAGCTGAGGGGTAAGAGAAGATGTTTTCGCTACGATGTTCTGAGGTATAAATACGGCATCAGAGGTGAGTGAAGAGTCTGTGACATGGATGCCCGACAGTTCGGGAGACCAACATACTGCCAACTGTTCCTCATTGATGACATCGGATGATAGTACAAGATTGATTCTCCCATCCAATTCCATCTTTTCTGCCAAATCCTGACGATTGATAAACACATTCAACGGAAGCGTCTGCTCATTCTTCAGCAGCCAATTACCTCCTTCCTCCACGCTTTTCACGCCAGCCACATGGACACGCATCTGAGTAGCATAGCTCTTTGTGACAAAGAGACTTCCAGAAGGGATTAAGTGATGAGAGGGAAGATGCAGCACCACATCCTGCTGGCTACCCAGTTGTTTGCGAAGCGTTTCGTTGACCATCACTTCACCTGATGACAATGAATCAGCATCTGTGCCCCACACATAGACAGGAAGCAGCTTATCGTCGATTGACACAAAGCCATCCATCAACAGTATACCCATCGCATGTGACATCAAGGGATGCTGTGTCAGTGCTTCACTCATAAACCCTGTTCCACTGGTGATGACCGTTTCCGTCTTTCCCAACCGCTCATTGACCCGCTGAACCAATGTGCCACGCACAGAATCACCTAACGCCAGACTTCCTGTCAGCACAGCCATCATGAGAATGACTGCACAGGCAACCAGACGGTAGAAGCGTCGGTAGTACTTTCGGCTATGTGAGATGTACGTTGGCATAACTTTTATGAGCTTAATAGCTTAGTAGCTTAATAGCTTAGTAGCTTATTAGTCTAAAGTCTAGAGTCTAGGGTCTAGGGTCTAGGGGCTAAGAGCTAAAGTTCCATTCTTCAGTTGATAAATCTTTTGTGCCACTTTGGCCATCTGGGCGGAATGAGTTGCCATGATGATGGTTGTATGCAGCTGGGTATTCACTTGTTGGAAGAGCGATGCAATCGTTTGTGCATTAGAAGCATCGAGTTGTCCTGTCGGTTCGTCGGCCAATAGGATGGCAGGGCGGTTGATGAGGGCACGGCAGATTGCCACACGAGCCTGCTCTCCTCCAGATAGTTGGGTCACAGGACTATCCTTCAATGGGAGAATACCCATAAACTGCAGCAATGCCATCGCATGTTGCTGCTCTTCCTCCGTTAATGTTTTCTTCGTAGCAAGCGTAGGGAGCAGGATGTTCTGCATCACTGTGAACTGAGGCAGCAGGCGATGGTCCTGATAGACAAAGCCTATTGCTTGGTTACGCAAACGGCAGATTCTATCCCACGAACACTGCATCACTTCTATTCGCTCGCCGCTTACCTCTAAAACATACCGTCCCTCATCGGCAGGCATCATAGTGCCGAGAATGGAGAGTAAGGTTGTCTTCCCCGCTCCCGACTCCCCTGTAATCGCAATAAAGTCACCTTCGTCCACATGCAGACAGAGACCATCAAGCACGGTCAGCTGTCGCTGTCCGTCTGTGTATCGTTTTGTTATGTTGTCTAACTGTAGCATATCTTTTATGAGCTTAGTAGCTTAATAGCTTAGTAGCTAACTCTTAATCGGTTATTGATGAGAGATCATGAAAGCACAACAGTGTTCCACGACTTGTGAGGATGAAGAAGCGGTCGGCGATGATGGCAGGCGATGCGATGATTTGCTCACCTGTCTCATAGTGCCATAATTCAGTACCATCTGCGCTACTTAATATCGACACATGCCCATCCTTCGTACAAACAAGTACCTTGTCTTGAGCCACAAGCGGGGAACACTCGCCCGTCACCCCACGTAGCATCTTCTTCCAGCGTATTTTTCCCGATGCCCGATCAACACATGTGATATGGCGTTCCCCCGTCAGGATATATACAGCATCGCGGGTGAGTGTCGGCATCGACACCACACCGCCCTCCTCTTCGTCATTGTCGACGGTCGTAGCTATCAGTTTACGATGACCGGCAATCTTTCCGTCCTCAAGTGTCATTTCATACACATTACCATTATAGTCGCAAGCGCAGGCAACCCCATCGAGAATGGCAGGCGAAGCTGGTACATAAGAGTCGAGTTGGAGCGAATCCGTCATCTCGCCTGTTACGACATCGACCACACGTACCCATGCATCACATCCGCCAAATACCATATAGTTGTTCCATACAGCTGCCGTGCCGTTGATGTAATATCCTGTTTCGAACTGTCCTACCATGCTACCCGTCGTCTGTCTGAGCGTGTACATACTACCGTCATAACTGCCCACCAATACATAGTCGCCAACCAAATTCGGAGAACCGGAAATCTGTCCCAGAGTCTCGAAGTCCCACACTACACGTTGTTCGGACAAGGAGAATGCATTGACATGTCCGTCTATCCTACCCACATACAACATCGAATCATCCACCACAAACGAGGCCTCTATCGAAGTTTGGAAGTCGTGCATCAGCAATGAATCCCCTTCGGAAGAGAACCGGCGTAGTCGTCCCTTCCTATCGAGCGTATAGACATACCCATCGTAGACAATCGGCGCTGCCACCGTTCGCGTCTGCACGCTCGTGCTCCAGAGCAACTGAGGTGCATCAGGCAAGGCAGCATTGATATCACCGCATAGTGACGGTGAACCACGGAAGATTACCCAGTCTTGCATCTGTTCCTCTGCCGTATGCTCATTCACCACTGTGCACCCCGCGCACAAACAGAGCACCGGTAGGACATAAATCAGCCATTTTTTCATCTATATTCTTTTTACTTTCTTCAGGAATCACCACCCGCATATTGAACCCTCGCCCCTGAAATGTGAAACCATCCTGAGAATTATACACACACAAGCCACAACGAATGCACCTAGCTGGGTCGTAATACAAATGTCCGTTCACATGTATCTGCTCCATTGACTCGACGGGAGCCAAAGGACCAAAGCGTGTCCATTTCGCCTTCATCTGTACAGTCAATTCTCTCAACTTGCATGTAGTCTTTCCTTCACACTCACCACAGCGGGCTCGATGGTCACTCAACAGCAGTTCCAGACCCATGCGTCGCAGTGCTATCACCTCATCTGAGTCCACATCAATGCGCATCCCCTCCGTGGGATAAGTGGCACAACTGGGTATCATCTGGTTGGTGTTTTCATGACGCACCATACACACCATGCACGATGGCTCGTGCCTGGCATCGGGTGCATAACACAACGAAGGCACATCATAACCCGCCTCACGCAATTCCTCTAAAAGCACACGCTGCCCACTGACATCCAGTTCTTTATTATTTACTATTATTTTCATTTTTTAGACTTTAGACCTTAGACTTTAGACTTTAGACTTTAGACCTTAGACTTTATACTTTAGACCTTAGACTTTAGTATCGCATTGTAATCACATTCACCTACGCAAAGTCCACACTGCGTACACTTGTCCGTATCGATGACATGTTTCTCGTAGGGTGTATATGCAATCGCTTCGCTTGGACAGCAGCGGGAACACTTGGTACATCCCACACAATCATCAGTGATCACTAGTTTCACCATCCGATTGCACGAACCAGTGCGACAGATACCCTGTACATGTTCCTCGTACTCATGACGGAAATAGCGCAGGGTTGAGAGCACAGGATTGGGAGCAGTCTTGCCTAGTCCGCACAGGGATGCCCGTCCGATGCCACGTGCCAGTTCTTCCAGGCGATCGATATCCTCCATCGTAGCCTGTCCTGTTGTCAGACGGTCGAAAATGTCGAGCATCCGACGGATACCCACTCGGCAGAAGGTACATTTGCCACATGACTCACCGCAGGTGAAATTCGTGAAGTAGCGAGCCACATCGACCATGCAACTACTCTCGCCCAACACCACCAGTCCACCCGAACCCATGATAGCCCCCATCTGGTTCAAGGCATCAAAATCAACCTCTGTATCACATAGTTCGGCAGGAATGCAACCTCCAGAAGGTCCACCAATCTGCACTGCCTTGAGAGTCTCTCCTCCTTCTACTCCCCCACCTATCTCTTCTACAATCTGACGAAGCGTTGTACCCATCGGCACCTCAATAAGTCCTCCATGGTTCACTTTTCCTGCCAATGCAAACACTTTGGTACCACGACTGCCCTGTGTACCCACTTTTGCATACTCACTTGCCCCACGGCCCACAATATATGGTATCTGGCTCAGCGTCTCCACATTGTTAATCAGCGTGGGACGACCATTCAATCCTTTTTGGGCAGGATAAGGTGGACGAAGACGGGGGAAGCCGCGTCTGCCCTCCAACGATGCGATAAGCGCCGTTTCCTCTCCACATACAAAGGCTCCTGCACCCTCAAACACACGGATGGAGAACGAAAAGTCCGTACCAAAGATATGTTCACCCAGCAGTCCCCTCTGTCGGCACATGTCGAGTGCCTTGCGGATACGTATGACTGCCTGTGGATATTCTGCACGGATATAGAAGATACCCTCGCTGGCACCTACAGAATAGCCAGCAATGGCCATGCCCTCAATCACACGCATGGGATAGGACTCCAATAAGATGCGATCCATGAATGCACCTGGGTCACCCTCATCACCGTTACACACCACAACAGGGTGAGAGGAGAGGTTTGCATTGTCCCTCACTGTCTGCCATTTCTTGCCTGTAGGGAAACCACCTCCACCTCGGCCGCGGATGCCACTTCGCCTTACCTCATCGATGACTGTCTGGGGTGACATTTCTGTAACAGCTTTCTTCAAGGCTTCAAAACCACCTTGAGAGAGGTACTCATCAAGGTCGAGCGGATTCAAACGGCCAAAACCCTCTGTGGAGATGCGCAACTGTCCTTTCAAGAAGGTGTTGATACCTTGCGTGCGTACTTTCTCAGGGGTAAACAGAATGTTATTCCATGTCTGGTCGGTATGGAAAGTATCAATCTGATGAAGAATAGCATTTTTGAGACGGCGCAGAGGGTTGGCAGGACGGAAATGATGGAGCAGAATCTCCTTCACCTCATCGGGCTTGACATTGGGATAGCGTACGATATTGCCATCAGGAGTCGCTACATCAATCAGCGGCACCTGATTACAAGTACCCACGCATGAGACTGGTTTGATGCGTACATCTATACCCAACTCCTTGCATGCCTCTACCACAGCAGAATGTACCTCAGCTGTACCACTCGCCTGACAGCAGTTTTCCATACCCAAGCGTACTTCGCCCTGAGGAGTTGAGCGTTCAGCGTTAATAGTCGAGCTCTGACCTTCGTCAGCCAACATCTGCTCGAACTCATCCAACACCTCACGCACCTTTCCTGGCAACACAGGACCGAAAATCTTCTGGTCAATCTGCACTACCGGTGCCAAGGCACAGCATCCCAGACATGCTACCCTCTCGATAGAGTATTGCCCGTCAGCCGTAGTGACATGATCACCCTCCAGTTGCAACTCGCGTCGGAAGGCATCATATACCCTATCTGCACCTTTCACATGACATGCGGTACCGACACACACCTTAATGACATGCTTGCCATAGGGAGTCATACGCAACTGCGAATAGAAGGTGGCTACGCTGATGACTTGTGCACGATCGATATCGGTCCGTTCATACAGACGACTGAGCGCATCGACCGGCAAGTAATTGAATTCCTGCTGTATGGCTTGCAACAGCGGAATAATCAGTTCGCGCCCCGTACCTATCCTGTCGATAATGGCATCCGTTTTACGTTTCATCACCTCGGGTGAGAGGTTCGTGGTTAGAGTTTCTTCCATACTTAATTCTTTTTCACGCAATACAGTGACTTATCCGTTCTCACTACCATCATGCCATCAGTGAAAGCAGGCGTGGCAAAAGTCTTCTCGCCTGTATCGAACGATGTGATGAGATCGAATGTGCTCGCAGAGAAAATATACACCTTGCCACTGTTGCTGAACAGGTACACCTTTCCATCCACCACCACAGGCGATGAATAGAAGGGAGTTGTAAGGTCATGTTCTTTCTTCACCTCACCTGTCTTCGCATCGTAGGCACACACCATGCCATAGCTCGTGGCACAGAACACAAGATCTTTGGTGGCAGCCAGACTTGAACACTCTGGCAAATAGTCGCTCGCTTCCCACAGGGTCTCTCCCGTGGCACCATCGATGGCAATGCACTTGGCATATTCACTGGCGCCAAATACTACCCCACCCGCACTGGCAGGACTCGACCCTACCTCACCACTCATACATTCCACACGCCACAGTTCCGAACCATTGCTAGGATTGTAGGCTGCAATTGCCGGATTACCCATCACTACCAAGGCAGACTTTCCTCCCAATGTAGCAATGATAGGCGAACTCCAGGCAATCTTGTCCTTTGCGGATTTGCTCCATATCTGATGGCCGTTTTTTGCGTTGAGCGCCAGAATTTGCGCATTCGAATTGTTCTGATACTGGATGATGAGTGTATTGCCAACCATCAGCAGTGAAGAGGCATAACCATAGTGATTGTCTGGCAATCCTATATTCTTCGCCCACAGGCGCTGCCCGTCCATATCGGCACATATCACATCGCCTGTAGCAAAAATAGCAGCAACCTGTTCGCCATTGGTAGCCACTGTGCTGGCAGCCAAGCCCGTATCTTCGTTCACCTTGGGCATGGCACTTGGCGACCCGGCAATACCATCTGCCTTTACCGTCCATTTCAATTCGCCCGTCCACACATCGTAGCAATAGAGTTCGCGCGCTTGTGCATCAGCTCCAGTAATGAAGACACTACGCCCCGTGATAACCGGCGAGTTATAGCCATGCTTCGGAATGGAAGATTGCCAGAGAATGTTTTTCTTTCCCTTGAGGTTCCATGAGGTGGCAATGCCCCTCGCTGAGGATGAAGCACTGGAGTTGTTTCCACGGAACGCCTTGGAAGTAATCTTCAATTCAGGCATTTCGTCTTCCACCCCAGTCGTATCAGTCTCTTCTTGCTGCGCGACGCTCAATGTGTCGGGAGCAACGTCTGCAACAGCAGGCAAAGAATCCGTCCCTATGTCCTCTCCTGCCTGAGAGTGCTCAGCCAACAACTCATCCTGACTGTCAGAACGATTTGTTACCAGCTTGTCAGCTATCGAACGTGAAACAACCAATCCGATACCCACCACTGCCGCAATGGCAGCTGCCCATCCGAGGTACTTTCGGGCCCGGCTCTTCGTCATCCACTCATCGATAGGATCCAACTGCTTGTCGGGCAAGCTTTTCGTATCTTTATAATAAAGACTCAAACATATCATCAAAACGACTGCCATGCCAATCAACAGGTAAATGCCGGTCTTCAATTGACCCTCCTGTACGAAATAGGCCTTACGCGAAAGAAGATCCAACTCCCGTATTTGCTGTTGGAGCTGTTCATTATCATCATTCGTTTCGTTCAACTTCTTCAGCGTCTCCATCACCCCTGTTTCAAGCGGAGACACCTGCTGCATCTGATAATAGCTCACTCCCAACATAACACTTAGGACAAGCATGAAGACTGCAGTGACAATTGCGATATTACGATATAATTTTCTCATTTCGACAAACTCAAGATGTATCATATTCATTAGTTTTCTTTTATGAGCTTAATAGCTTAGTAGCTTAATAGCTTAGTAGCTTAGTAGCTTAATAGCTTAGTAGCTTAATAGCTTAGTAGCTTAGTAGTCTAGAGTCTAGAGTCTAGAGTCTAAGAGCTTGATGATTTTGAGGACAATAATTGAAACACTTGCCACAAACCGTACAGCGTGCCAACGATATTTCATAGGTCCGACGGCTGCGTTTGAGCGAGAGTTTCAGGAGTTTGAAGCCTATCACGAACCCAATCAATGCACCTGCCAGACAGGCATAGACACGATAGTCACTCCGGACATCATCTACCTTCGTTTTCAACTCGTCGATGTCGCCACCCAATGCATGAAACGTTTCCACCTCCAACGATTCCTCCATATCGGGATGGGCTTGCTGCTGAAGCAGTAGTTCATAGAGATAGACATCCTTATGAGCAAGACTCAAGGCATCGCTTTGGCTCCCTAACAGGAGCGCACCAGCCAACGTCAAGACCGGTAGGAGGAAGACAAAGAAGATAATACGACGCACGCCCTTCATACGATTCTCCTTAGCCTTGCTAGTTTGCCTTCGACGCGAGCTCAGGCCGAACGTAGGCGCACGAATCGCATCTACAGGACACGACTTTCCGCAGAGCGCACAATTGATGCACCCTTTTTCGGTTATCTCCAGTTTCTTCCACGACAATGCACTGAACACGCTGAGCAAAGCACCATACGGACACAAGAACTGGCAGAAAGGACGACCGATGAAAACGGACATCACCAACAGCACAATGCCAAAGCTGATCATGCCGATATCACCTCCCAAACGGAAGATGCCGATAAAGGGATCTAAGCGACAAATGAGAAACTGACTGCGCGTAGCTGCATAGAGGATAGTGAAGGCCAGATAAACCCAAGGAATGACGGACAAGGTGGCAGAAACGGAACGTGCCAATCGGAAATGCTTGATGTTGACCAACTCCTGCAAAGCCCCAAGCGGACACACACCCGCACAGAACACCCTACCACACAACAAGGCAAATAAGATGGGAAGCAGAAACAGCAGGAGCACATACCAGGGCAGATGATAATCGGGATTGACAACTGCCATCACCACGTTTTGGATAGAACCCACACTGCACACACAACCGCTACGGAAAAAGCCAAAGTATGCAACAGAGACGAGCGACATGGAATAGATGACAGCCCGACTACGTTTCTTGTACGCAGCCCATACGACCAATGCCATCATGGCTATGAGCAGCACTATATCGAGCACGTTCCACAGCAACTCGTTGGGAGCACCGTGAACGATATCAGGGTATTCATAACCTGAGGTGAAATCAGGTTTGGGGAAACGTGCCACTGCCATAGCTGCAAGGCTAGTGACGAATCCTGTGAATAGGAGCAATAACTTACGCATGGTCTTTCAGTTGATAAGCATGTTCATTAGACACTCGATGAATGGCATCAGAGGGACACACACGGGCAATTGCACATTCGTTGCACTGCTGACACACGTCTTGCTGAATCTGCAGGAACAACGAGCCATTACCAAAAGATGTGCAACCCTTCACACATTTGCCACAACCTGTGCAGAGTTCTTCGTCAATCGTATACTCAAAATAAGGTTCCTCCACAAACTTGCGACTGATAGCACCTGTAGGACACAGTTGGTTCTCAGCAGCAGTGTTAAGGTCTTTTACATTGGGACGATAGTAGCCGCCACACAGGTCACAATAGCCGCATACACGGTTGGCATGGAAACACTTGACTGCCGATACCGTCAGCACACAATCGGTTTCACATCGTCCGCACTGTGTACATTTGTAGGGGTCAATCTGCCAAAAAACGTCCCCGTCCTTCCCACTTGCCTTTGCTGCGAGCAATCCTCCCGATGCTAAGGCCATTCCTCCAGCCAGAAGCGATCCACAGGTACGCAGGAAGTCCCTGCGATCTATGGGACTTTTCAGTTTATCTTCATCTTTCATATCCATTTTCAGTTACCTATAACCTTGATTATAAACCCGTATGCATCACATTTTCAGCGGACAATCCTCGTTGCACTGTCCACACAGTGTTTGCTGACTCTGTCGTTTGTCGTATTGAAAGACAGATACCTTGTCGCCACCTGCAACAATCAGTTTGTCGTTCATCACCCGAACATCGTATGCTGCGTTTCCGCCACCCAATGCTTTGCTATCCAGCAAAACACTGCGGAACTCACCGCGGGGGCCATAACAGCTGATGCGAGGGATGCCCTTCTCGGATGTCAACAGTTCTCCGTGTGTGGATGATGTCAGAACTGCCGGATTGCAGCACCCGCTGAATGCGCCTGCTTCGACCCCTGCCTTCCCAAAGGAAGCGATGAATGCCCCCTCCGTGGTATAACTCTCTACCTGATGCCGTCCGGGATTGGAACAGTAGATTAAACCATCAATATATGCAATGCCAAAGCAATAGCTGGGCACGATGAATCCTTTCGGACTTTGAATGAATCGCACCAATGTTCCGTCAAGCGTGTATTTGCAAATGTTCTTATTTGAGGCATCTGTTACAAAAACGCCGTTCTCGCAAACTGCCAAAGAGCAATAATCTGAGTTATCACTACATGCCTCCCACTCCATTGTCATATCCCCCTGACGATTATACACCTCAATGCGAGTAGGGAACAGTGCATAGATGAGTCCGTCGTGCATAGTCATGTCGCGTAAATCGCTGGGTATCGGAAAGTTGGTCTGCAACTCCCCGCTCATGCCATACACAGAAATGTTGTTAGGCATAGCAATGTAGATGCTTCCTCCATCTACTTCCAAAGCACAGATTTCATCGGGCGTCATGAACCCATATACACGACGATAAGGCGACACGAAATCATCGTCTTCTTTGAGCAACTTAAGACCTTGCGGCCGCCCGGAGTGATAAAACAGTCTATCGGGATGCTTGAACATGTTCCACAAATCACGTCCTACAACGGAGAGCATGATGCCCCCCACTGCCAACGAACCCGATACTTTCAAAAACTTACGTCTATCCATTGTCTTCTATTTTCAAACACTTGATGGTTTTTGAATCTCTTACAATCAGCATACCGTCAGCATATGCCATTGGTCCCCATGCATCTACCCCTTCTTCCATGACCCTTTGCTTATGAAGTAGTGTCATAGAGTTGGTCTTCAACTGATACACATACAGCTCTCCATCTTCCTTGAACGCTATGAGACGGTCACCCAGAACAATGTAAGGGCCCAGTCCAAAACGCTCGTCGGCGGCTGATGTCCAGATGGGATGGTGAAGGTTGTTGGGACTATACATGGCCAAACGCTCGCGCATACCTCCTCCGTCTTTTGGCAGGATGGTGATGAGCGTGCCTTGATAGTTGATAGGGGTCTGTTGTTCGCTCGACATACCTTCGCTTGCCTTATAGCTCTCTTTGATAGTTGCATGCCATGATGTCCCTTGTTTGTCAACCTGCAACAATGCCCCGCCAGCACCATAGCCTGCTACAAGGAATATCTGATTCGAAGCGATCTGAAGAGGTGAAGGAGCCACAACGGAGGGTTGCCACTTGGTTGTACTCCACAACAGCTGACCCAAACTACCCGCTCCGGCTGAAACGCCACACACACCCCCGACACCTATATATACAAAAGTAGGCGTACCCCCAAGGAGCATGGGAATGACAGAAGAGTGCGACATCTTAAAATGAACAGTATTAGGTGTTCCCCACAAAGTCTTACCCGTACGGACATCAACACCTATCATAAGGGTATCCTGACCCGCTGGAGCCAGCACTAACATCTCGTTGTAGATGAGCGGACACTGACCTGTGTACCAAAATGGAATCTCTGTGCCGAAACGTTTCTTCATATCAATACTCCATTTCATCTGACCTGTGAGTTTGTCGCAGCACATCACATGACCTTCAGGACCAATGGTGACAACCGAACCACAGCCAATTGCCGGGATGGTACGTGAGAACCCATGATTACGCTTCATGGGCACACGATACCAACGTCGCCATAACTGCTGCCCTGTCTGAAGATCAAAGCAACGCAGGGCATCTGAACTTAACTGTTCATCATAGTCGAGAACATACACCCTACCCTCCGAGATAACCGGAGCGGCATGTCCTTCCCCGGTTTCTACCGCCCAAAGTTCCTTGAAGTGGAAAGAAGAGGACTGAGCAGTGAAAGGCGAGGAAGTCTGGTTATCGTGATTCTCCCCACGGAAACAAGGCCATTCTCCTTTCATTTCTGTGGATGGGACAGTAACGTCACCCTGCATGAAGAACTCTCCAATCAGCACATCATCAGACTTACGAGCATGCCCGGCAGGACGATTATCGGCACCGGGCTGCGACTCGGTGAAACTGCCGCTCGGATCATAGACATGCCACCCGATGAGCAGGCATGTATAGAAGGCAATAGTGCCTATAGTAATCCATGTAACTTTATTCTTCATTGACTAATCGAACTGAAATTTCATGATTCTTAATTGCGCTCAGCAGAAACAGAACATTATAGAGTTCCTCGGAATACCAAAGCCGTGCAAAATACAACCCGATGGGTTCACGGTCGTAGAGTGTGCCAGCCTTGTAACGATGGTAGAGATAATCCCATCCACGTTGCCTGACTGTATCGTATTGGCTGGGGAAATGTGCCAGTGCAGCAAGAGCACGACTAGTATATGTCACTTTAGACTTCACACCTTTGTTTCCTCCCCATCCTCCATCCTCATTCTGAGCGTGAAGGATGAAACTGATTTGTGATTGCGCCAACTTCGTGGCCATTGGGTGACGGGCAGACATCAGGTAATCGATGGCTGTAGCTGTGCCATACACTGGTGCTTTTTCATCAGGCGCATCCTGATCGCCAAACCACAAGGGAGTCCACCCCTGAGAGTCAAGTATTGAGGGGTGAGATGTGAGCGACTGCTCCATCCATGTTATCATCTTGTCAAGACTCTTTTGTACATTCGTTTTCAGTCTGCCATCCAAGGAGGGCAGCCAAAGTCCCATAGCTAAAATAGCGTGTGCAGTAATGTCCGGAGAACTGCTGTCAAAAGGCAATTTCCCCCATCCTTTGCAGAAGGTAGGCATTCCGCCATCCCTATTTTGCAGCCACATCAACCATTTCAAGCCATTATCGACTTCTGTACTACGCTTACCTTCGCTCTGGTGATACAGAGCTACAAGCGCACCACTGGTATCATCACCATCGGGAACCGAGCCACTGAGGTCGCTCCATCCCCACCCTCCCGGAGCTGCTGCTGTAAAAGGATGTATAGTGGTGGTAGCATTTCGCCGGATGATATCTGAGAGGTTAGAAGTGAGTGGCAATACTTTGGCAGCAAGACTAGTCAACCAACCTGACAGATTAGTATCGATGGGCCATGAGCCATCGGAACGAACCGTCTCGACAAGAAAACAAGCACACCGTTGTGTAACTTCATGAGAACGGAAACCGCCTTCGGCCAAACACATAGAGACAAATGCTGTGAGAGGTGCTGCCTCGAGGAAACCACCATCGGAAGGTTGCATGCGCAGCAACACTTGCATTGCCTTAGGGACAAAAAGACGGCGTAAGGGCGAGAATAATCCTCTTCGATGATACATCTGACAGATACCAACAGCGATCAAAGCAGGAATGGCATAGCTCACTACAGGGAGATTGAGATAACGGAAAAGACGTTGGGGCAGTGTAGCTAATTCAAACGGGAAAGGTGGAATCCGTTTCCAGTCTGATACCATACCGGCCAATGCACACATCATCAAAATAGGAACAGAGAAGGTAAGGTCACGACCATAGTAACGCATCACTCCCTGAATAAGGGAGACTTCGCTATCCCCACCCAATTGCCGGACAAGATACTGCCTGGACTCGGGAGGGGCTTGGCCTACGGCATAGAGCGAAACATAAGTGAGTAGTGTAGCTGTCATATTGGATGGGCTTTCCACGCTGTCACCCCATGTACCATCTGCTTTCATCGTGGCACGTAACCATTGCACACCTGCATCTATCTGTGCTTGATACTTGACAGCATCAATACGCTGAAGGGCAAATACACTGACAGCTGTGGAGATAGCACTACTCGAAAGTGAACCCCTCCACATACCGTCGGCCGAACGGCTGCACATGAGACGCTGCATTGCATCGGTCTGCATTTCCTTCAACTGGCTTCTATTCATATTGTCCCTAACGCTAATAATCCATAAAACACATACTCCACATCGCTATAGTCATCGTAAAGGGTGGGAGCAAAACCTCCACTATCAAGCCAATGGACTTGAATGAAATCTGAGGCATCGATAACCTTTACCCCTATCAGACGGAGAGTGAACAATGCCACAGCAGTACTCAACAAATCTGGAATGGGAGCCAAATCGCTAGCATAGAAACCTCCTGAGGGATGTTGACGCTGACAGAGCCACTCCACATGAGCTTCATCGAGTTCCTTATCCATCTGATACTGCATGGCTATGAGGCAACAAACAGTATTGGTAGTCATCACACGGGGCATCTCTAATGTTTTAACTTCTTCATTTCTGCGTTTCATTCCAAACGTTAGTTCCTGTTCCAAAAAATCGAAGAAGCGCCCATAGACAGTTTCCTGATGGCGGCCTGACTGCACAGTGAGGCGAAGCGGCATGTGAAGGAGCTTTCGAGGTGAGAACACGGTTTCGAGTACACGACCAAACTGGGTGTAATAGGCATCAACGTGACCACCTGCATTCATATAACCATCCACAGCCTGCTGCGAAGCAACAAAGGACTGCAATGCTGTTGCCGTTTCTGGAGTCATGCGCAGCCAACCTCTACGTAAAACTCTATATACCTTATATAATAATGGTTGTCTCATTTCAAAATCCGTTCGGTTACTTGATAAAGCAGACGCTTCAGTTCTAATTGCTCCAACCCATTGAGCGCATCGATTGCTTGTTGATGGTACTGATCGGTCATACGTTGCAGATGAGCCTTCACATCCTCTTGGCTCCACGTAGGATGTTCGGTCTGTAAAGCGAATACAGCCGATGGACGCATGGTCTGCTGGTGGTCTTGAACATAGTCCTCCAGATCGTCTTTTAGCTGATAGGCGATGCCTAAGGCTTCGGAATAGGCTGTGAGCATAGGACGGAGATAATCGAAACCCGCCGTGCAACTCAGGCCAAGCATCAATGACACTTCAAAAGCAGGGACAGTCTTGTAGCGGAAGATGGTCAACACACGATCGATGGAAACTGGCGATTTGTCCCACATCAGTTCCTCGCCCTGACCTCGGCACAATCTGACATGAGCATCAGCAATAAGACGAAGAAGCTGGGTGTTGCCTGTCTGTGCCAGAATGCGGTAGCCCTGCCCCAAAAGTGCATCACCAACATTGATGGCAAAAGCATCCCCATATAGAGCATTGATTGTGGGCTGACCATAACGGACATCATCCTGATCCTCGACATCATCATGGATGAGTGAGGCTTTATGAAAGCATTCCACTGCTATAGCAGCACGATGGACATCAGTAGTGGCTTCGGTCTTTCCTGTCAGCGCATGCCATACGGCTGTGAGCAGGAAAGGTCGCCAACGCTTACCCTCACCACTCATCCAATCAAGACAGATTTGCTGTGTGGGGTCTGAAGCCGGCTCCATAAGTTGTTCTAATTCAGAGCGGGTAAACCAACGGCTGACTTGGTTGTGGATGGCCTCATGGTCGAGCAACGGCGGTGTTGCTTCAGTACTCAATAGTGTAAGCATCTCCTCCACATATGCTTCGTCGACATGGGTGTCACGACAACCCGAGTCGTTCAGGGCAATGGCCAGACCTGGCACAGCATGGCGTACGAGCAACGGAAAGGCTTTTTCCAACGAATCAAGGCAACTCACACCGATGACAGCATCGACCACTCGATTCTCTATCAGTTCAATGACCTGCGTAAAACCTTCAGCCACGATACTCAGACTTCCAAGCTGTTCTGCCTTGTCTTGTAAATTAGGGATGTGGCAGCGTCCGCAACGATGGCAGAGCAAACCGTATTCATCGTATTCGCCCTTACACTCCCCATATCTGCTTAGGCACTTTGGCAGCATCAGCAGACGCCGCTCATGCGGAATGCCTGCCACGACGGGCAACCATATATGATTGTGTATTTCTACCATCAACCATGGATGCATGTCTTTACAATCAGAATGATCGGAGATGAAGGCATCAGCCAACTGCTCCAGTTGTCTGAGCGAAACTGGGGGACAGAGATTCTTCGTCTGCACAAAGGCCTTGACTGCCTTGCGCAAATGGGTTCGCTGCTCCAACGTGGGTGGTATGATGTATGGTCTATCCATAGGCTCCGAATCCGAAGAAATAATGTCGTTTCAGCCATCGATAGGGACGGCTCTGCTCTGGAATGGGGCAGTTGTTCATATTGTGGCTAGGTAGGGTTGTCATGCCCATATATTCCTGCATGGCAGTTCCACGGGTAGTCGTTTCCTTCACTTCATATCCTTGTAGGATACGGGTCATGAGTTGCGGGTTTTCCATGATGATGCATCCTCGTGTAGCTTCGGCTATCTGGCGGCGCATGGCGGTGAGGAACGGAGAATGGGCATAGCAGTCTGTGAGGTTGCTTGCATCGGCATTGAGGAAATCGGTTGCCATCTGAATGACAGGGCAGAACTCTATGGCTCCCGACGGGGAGATATGATGGCTCATTCCTGTGGCACCAGGACAGATGGCCTTCCCTTCTTCATCCCAATACACATCGATCAGAACAGTGGGGGCATTGAGCCGTTCATGAACAAGGAACTGACGAAGGCCACGTATCTGCCGCTCAGTTAATGCCTGTTCGGGGTGGGCATCGGCTCCGACCGGACGATAGATATAATACCACAGATAGGCCGCTCCCTCACGAGCGACACGCTCGATATGTTCACGATTCACCAACTCGTCGTAGTTGCTCCTGCAAATGCTGGCTGCTACACCAAAGATAAGCCCGGCATTCCGACAGGCTCGGACTCCGCGCAACGTGCGTTGATAGACCTCATTGCCATGACGGCGACGATCACTTTCATCTTCCAGCCCCTCAATGCTGATAAGAGGGGTGACATTGCCTGCCTTACGTAGTTGACGGGCAACATCATCGGTGAGGAGCGTCGCATTGGTGAAAAGTTGGAAATAGCAGTCATGGTGTTTCTGGAAAATACTGATGAGTCCATTGTACAACAGGGGTTCACCTCCGAGTATGCCGAAGAACTTCGAACCGTGACGTTTGCTCTCCTGGATGATGCCATCTATCTGTGCCATCGTCAGGCTTTTCCTTCCGCCCTTACTTACCCAACAACCACTGCAAGCCAAGTTACAGGCCTCAGTGACAGAAATCATATTGAAGGCGGGGAAGAAGGGTTCGCCTCGCCGCTGACGGCGTTCAAACTGTCGCATATTCCATAGATTGGGCCAGCAGAAGTTCCAACAGAACTTCCACAACAGCCTAAAAGGTGTCTGGCGAAAGACCCTCCAGCAGATTTTCATCAATGAGGTGTATGCTGTCATGCCAGATATCGATTATGGATGAATGATTGGTTTGAGTTTTCTCGTTGCCAGTTTCTCGCGGAGGGTCTTGGCATAGAGTTCTGTGGCATCTAACCTGACGGCATTCTCCTGCTTACCTTCTCCACCATTAATGGGGCTACGATCATACTTAGGGAAGATGATGGCACTGGCAGGACACGTACGGGCACAGGCTGGGCAGTTGTTCTTACAGTGATGGGGACGAACCACACGAATGCGTTCATCAACCATTTCATATACGCCAAAAGGACAGAACTCCAGACACTTGCCACATTCGGCACACACGTCTTTATCGAGCGTAGGATACCATGCATCCTCGCCCAACTTGCGTGGCATGGCCTCTATTTCGCTCATCCACGGGGCTGTGTCTGCTTCACTGATATCAACAGACTTTAGCCCCAAGGCTTCAAGCACATCATCAGCAGACAGGCTTCGAAGGTTCAGAGAATTGACATTATCTTCGCCTGCAAATGCCATCAGGCTTTTCACCGCACGGGGATGACACGCCACGATGGTTGTGGCAGCTAACGCATGAACCTCCTCGAGCTTGTTCTCGCACAGCTCACAGAGATCGCTCACAAGCCGCACCTCAACACCCGCCTTTTGGGCAGATACAGCCAACTTGGCCACCTCTGAACGATCAATAAACGACCGTGAGGAACAGACACATATTGTTATCTTCATATTTCTAATATTTCTTAACTCTCATTTCTCATTTCGATCCATTCGGCAGGCTCAGGAGAGATCCATTCGGCAGGCTCAGGAGAGACAGGCTCAAGATGTATCACCTCTTACCTCTCAATTAGATGTAATCCAATTTTTGAATTCTGCAGCCTTATTCTTACTTACGAAGAGCGGCTCGGGCAATTCAATAGGCATACGCACCAACAGACGGCTATCGAACCATATAACGATTTCCTGCACACTATCGCGTGCTACTATGTATTGCTTGTTGGCACGAAAGAATCGTGAAGGGTCTAATCCTACTATGATGGAATCGAGCGAACGGTTGTAAGACATCATCCGACCCGATTTCAGGTATATTTGGGTTTTGCGTTCTGTACTATAGATACATGCCACATCCTCCATACTTATCGGCACAAGCTTATCTTTAACAGGCACAAGCAGAGAGGTTGTGTAGACTGTCGACATATGAGCAGGACGCATCTTCATCATGCGTTGGAGATAGTCAATAACGTCGCTTTGAGACCTTTTCCTGAACTTGTCAAGCGCACGTACCAATTCTTGCGTCTTAATCGGCTTAAGCAAATAGTCAATACTGTTGACAGTGAATGCATCAAGCGCATATTGGTCATAGGCCGTTGTAAACACTATGGGAACGGTGACTTCCATCTCTTGAAACAAAGTAAAGGCAGAACCGTCGCTCAGGTGGATGTCCATAAAAATGAGGTCGGGTGCAGGATTGCTAGTCAGCCACCTCACAGACTGTTGGACACTCTCCAATACTTTCAGCACCCTGATCTCAGGGTCTATCTCGCGCAGCATGACAATGAGATTCTCGCTGGCTGCCGTTTCGTCTTCTATGATTAATACATTCATCATTATCCTAATGGCAAAATGACTTTAAATTCCTTTTCCGTTTGCTCCACCCTCATCTGACGATTCATCAACAATGAGAAGCGTTTTTCCAAATTGCTCAGTCCAGTACCATGAGTTTCGGGCTTATACTGTTTGGGATACAAGGGATTGATGACCATCAGCTCCTTCTCAGCATTGATCATAATCACCACACTCATCCTGTGCTCACTGTCGATCATGTTGTGAACCGTCACATTCTCAATCAGCGGTAATAGAGCTAAGACGGGAATCTGAAGGTTTAAATATTCATCTGACACATCGATGTGTACATCCAACTTACCAGCATACCTCACCTCCATTACCTCGCAGAAGGAACGAGCGAACTCTAATTCTTCTTCAAGAGAAACAAGCCCTTTGCGTTCACTCTGTAGGATGTATCGGAAGATATCACTAAGATGGTCTATGTAGCAGATGGTTAACTTATCGTCTCCCTTTCGGACCAAACTACTGATTCCGCCGAGAGAATTAAAGAAGAAGTGCGGATTGATTTGATTTGTCAATGCAGTACAGCGACTCTGAAGGTTCTCAATCTTTAGCTGTTGGAGTTCCTCCTCCCGCTCCTGATGGATGATACTCATATAATTGGCATAACCGAGCAGCAATCCCATCATGCCCATGACAAAAAACTGAAAGGTCAGGATGATGGGACGACCGTCAAAACCAGTACAAACAAGTGCTGTGATTCCTTTGTAGATGCCGTATGCAACAATGGTCAGCCCTATATTCGGCAAGATGCGCCTTTTCAGCTGCGCACTTTTTAACCAACGCTGGTTAACATACAGCATACTTGCAGAGAGAACCCAGAACAGGAGAAATCGTATCAACAAATTGTCAATATAACATGCTCTCCCTTCTGCTAGAACACAATTCCAGTCCCAACTCAGAAAAAGCAGGTTGGGATAACTGACAAAAAGCGTGCACACAAGGCTGGCCAGCAGAATCTTATTGAAGGTCTTATCGGATTTCATTATGAAGAGTTTTTGACGCTACAAAGTTAAAGAAAAAAAATCATGTTACACACAAAATATGCATTAAAAAGCAAAAATAACACATAAAGCCGATTTTAAAGACAAAAAAAACGCAATGACAATAGTTAGCATATATGCTTATATTAATCGATATCAAAAAGCAATCTCAAGAGGCACAAATAAGAGGCACAATAGAAATTGCCCTTAAGGAAAAAAATTGTTACCATTAAGGGTAGCAAAAATTCCCATTAGTGGGAACAAAAACATGAACAGTGAAGCCGCAAGACGGATGAAGATGATTTGTTTGTGCAAACTTCTATATCATTGCAAAAAACAACCCTCCAAGCGAATGGAGGGTTTATGAGAGTTGTATGTTTACACGATGCGGTGTGTGGGATTAGGGCGTCCTGGCTGTAGATATCTCCATGCAAGCACCTCGTCTGTGTATTGTCCGTCAATCGCTTCAAGCAGCACCTCCCGAATGATTTCATCGAGATGTTCTGGCGTTGTTTCGACACGTGCATTAATAATGAGTTTGACATTGTCACTCATACCAGCTGTACCACGCAATTGAAGGGTAGACACATCGCCCGTGATGTTGCCGACAGCATATTGCTTACCGTTTTCAGCAATCACCTTTACATGACCTACTCGCAGATTCTCCTTCTTGATTGCTTTGCAAATGCCCGTCATGATATCCTTCAACAAAGTATCCCAATAAGCATTCTGACCGTTTAGAGCAACTGTACCATTGAGCCACCCCAACACGGCCTCTCCGTGAGCATACTTGTCGTAGTCTATGTCGAGTATCTTCGTACCAGCACCTTGCCTATTAGCAACTTCCTCAAACCACTCACGGATGCCTGAGCCATTCATCGTGCTTGCAGCCATCACCTTCGTGTGGTGGAAACAAGCCTGAGTATCTTTCAACAGTTTATCCTTCTCTTCATCAGTCAAGAGGTCTGTCTTAGTAATCAGTATCACCTCGCTCTCTTCCAACTGTTTACGATAGATGTAGGCTGCATCTTCATGTAGCCCTCCATCACCTCCATAGAGTATAGATTTCAGGCGGGCAGGGTCACTCAATACAGTAAGTGGAGAGACTATCACCTCCGTGTTATGATACTTCTTGAGTGGACGGACAATAGTAGCTGTGAGGTCGGCACAACTACCCACTGGTTCGGCCAGGATAACATCGGCCTGAACATCGTGGCGCAACGAGTGAATTGCATCTACGAAACCATTGAAATTGCAACAGAAGCAGCTCCCAGCCACCTCTGCCACCTGCAGCCCAGACTGCTTGAGTAAACGGCTGTCGACAAGTTCAGGTGCTTGGTCATTGGTGACAAGTCCCACTCGCTTGCCCTGAGCCATCAATCGTTGGGCAACATCCCAAATCAAGGTAGTCTTTCCTGCTCCGAGAAAACCACCACATAAAATTAATCTTGTTTGGTTCATCTTTACTGTCTTTATTTTAATTATTATTAGTTTCTACCACATCCACAAGAACGGTTCTTCTTCATATTAATAGGTTCAAGCACATACTTAAAGAAAAGGGCGGCAAGGCTAGAACCAATGATCGGGGCAAGCACATATACCCAAAACCATCCACCAACCTTATCCGGTAAAGCCGCATCTCCCCATCCAGCCAAATACGCCACAATACGAGGTCCTAAATCGCGTGCAGGATTCAAGCCAGCTTGTGTCAGAGGAGCAATGAAGAAAATGATGCTGCTCACCGTCAATCCAATAAACACAGGCTGCAGATCAGAAGAAGGACGCCCCACATTGCAGTCCTCCGTCAACGCAAAAATAAACAATGCGAGCAAGAATGTTCCAAAACCCTCTGCACACATGGCCAAAGGAAGTGAAACCACAGAAACGGATGCATCGCCAGGATTGGGATAAAACTCACCAAACATGCGAGCCGTATCCACCGAAGCTGCAGAACCGCGCACAATCTCATGAGCTATCTCATAATGACCAATAGATGCAGAAAACAAGCCAAACAACACCAAGCCTGCCAACACTGCGCCAACCAATTGTGCGACCAAATAAAGTGGCAACCGCTTTGCTCCCATACGACCTGCCACTACCATCGCTACGGACACAGCAGGATTTAAGTGTGCACAACAAATGTTGCGAGTTAGGAAAATCGCCAATGTTACTCCTAGCCCCCACACCAAACCTATTTGAAAGATGCTGTTATACTCACCAAAAAGAATAGCTACCGCTACACTACAACAACCCAAAAGAGTGAGCACAAACGTACCCATCATCTCGCCAATAAAGTCTTTCATAATCTTTAAAAATTAATATTACTATAATTTTTATGCAAAGATAATAGTTTTTTTTCTATCTTGCACCACACCTTTTCGTTATCACGAAAAGCATCTGTTCCATCACGAAAAGTCTAAAAGGGTGAAAAGTATGGATACAAAAAAAGGGAATCGACTGATTCCCTATATTTCATTTTCACGGAGAGAGGAGTTGTTATAGTTTCTTTCCGTTCTCATCCTTGCGGAGAGAGAGGATTGTGAACTCTCCTCCTAATACGTTGTTTATCAGTCTTGTTAATCTCTACTTTACTGTCAGTGTAACACTTTTGTCACCAAAAGTCTTTTTTGAGACTTATAACTGACTGATATTCAACTATCTTATTTTTTAGCGGAGGGAGAGGATTGTGAACCTCTATTCAAACCGCCTTTATTCTCAGGTAGTTGGCAATCAGCCAATGTCTTTCTGTAACACAAAATGTAACACTTTTCTGTTAGTCGCGTTGACCACGACTTGACCACCGCAGTAGTCTTCTTACGTGGGTGCAAAATTATATAAAAACGAACAAACTGCCAAAAGAAGTGACTTAAAAAACTCTAACGATGGTTGAAAAACACCTATTTTTAACATATTCAACGCAGATTGCAATATATCTCCACATGATTTTTGACAGAACGAATAGTGTTACATGTGTTACACAATATAATATAATAAGGTGTAATCAACTTGGAAAAGTTTCTGACAGGATCAGTTAGAGCATTGTTTGCTTTCAAGACATAAGTGATATAATAAACACATGTCTAAATCACAGACAAAATGGCTATGGAACAACCCTTAATCGACAAAAACTCCAGATTTTATACTTCTTATTCGAAAAAAAATCGTATCTTTGCACCAAATTTATAAGTTAATCGAAAAAAATGGCAAAGAATACTTCGCTCCAGAATGTGCAGGAAATTGTAATGGCGACTTCGGATAAAACAGAGCTGACACACAAGGCTGCAATGTTAAAAGAAGGCACTCTCCGAAAGATTGCCCCAAAGGTTTACACGACTAATATGGATGAAGCTCCAGAGACTATTATAAAGAGAAATCTGTTTTATGTGTTGGGACAATTATATCCACATGCGGTCATAAGCCATCGTTCAGCCTACGAACTGAAGCCTACTGCTGACGGCGATATATTTCTAACATATACATACACCAAGAATGTCTCTTTACCTGGTGTCACCGTCCACTTGATGCAGGGACCAATGGGAACACCACATGATATGCCTTTCATTGAGAATCTTTATATTTCCAGTGCAGAACGCAGAGCACTTGAAAACCTACAGAAAGGTCGTGCCCGCAACAGCGTGTCCAAGTGTTTACCTCGGACTTATATAGAAGAAATGCTGGAACGCATACTTCAAGTAAATGGTGAGACGGGATTAAACACCTTCCGTGACAAAGCACGAAATATTGCTACCGAGTTAGGCATGGATGCTGAGTTTGATGTCCTCAATGCTATAATAGGAGCCCTTCTTTCTACTAAGCCATCTGGAGTCCTCTCCTCTGCAAGTGCTATAGCAAGAGCAAAAGGTGAACCTTTTGACGATGGGAGGGTGAAGTTATTCAAAACATTATTTGAAACACTTCATGGAGAGCAATTTCCATTCATTGATGAACCGAATGTGGAGAATGCAGCATTCCGCAATTTCGCTTTCTTTGAAAGTTACTTCTCCAATTATATAGAGGGTACGGAATTTGAGATAGAAGATGCCAGACAAATCATTGAAACAGGTCAGCCCATGCCTGCACGTAATGCAGACTCACACGATGTGCTTGGAACCTTCCAATTGGTGGCCAGTCGAAGGGAAATGCGCCGCACACCATCATCCTCTGACGAATTGATAGAATTATTACAGGATCGTCACCGTATCATGATGGCTGCGCGTCCTGACAAGGAGCCAGGAATGTTCAAAATGCAAAACAACCATGCAGGAGACACGCATTTTGTAGATTGTACCCTCGTTAGAGGCACCCTACGGAAAGGATATGAATACTATCAGGCACTGGAGCATCCTTTTGCCCGGTCACTCTTCATGCTTTTCATGGTGAGCGAGGTTCATCCTTTCAACGACGGTAATGGAAGAATATCGCGCGTTATGATGAATGCTGAACTGGTCGCAGCTGACCAGTCAAAGATAATCATTCCCACTGTTTTCCGTGAAGATTACCTCAATGCCTTACGCAGGTTGACACGCAGGGGCGATCCAAGCGTGATTATTCGGGCATTGTCAAGAGTCCGACAATTCAGTGCTAACATTACAGGTGATGATTTTGATGCAACTCGCAAATATCTTGAAGAATGTAATGCTTTCAAGGATGGAGATGGCTATATTCTTAGATTCTAAATTTTCTATGATTCATTTTCTACGAGTAGTCAATAAAGGAGACATTGAACAGAAAGAATAACCACCACAGAAAGTATTGGTATTATCGGACTTTTTTGGGGGGTAAAACATTTGCATAAGTTCAGATAGTAAGCCAGAAAAATCATCATAAAGAAAACGTATGTAGCTAAACAATATTTATAGAGACTATCTGAAAACAAGAAAAGACTTCTATGGCAAACATGCTATGGAAGTCTTCTCTTTTTTACATAACCATTCACCTTCTATCCTGATTTTCTGTAAAAAGACACGAAAGTCGAGAATATCGACAAGTGTCGATTTTGTATGCACAATCAAACAGTCAAACAAGTGTAACTTTGCAAAACAAATGAAAATCAGAATAGGATATATCATCAAGAAATACCGTGAAGCCCACAATTATGATCAGGCTTCACTCGGCAGACTCGCAGGAATCTCGCGAGGGAAGGTCGTATATATAGAGAATGACAAATCGACTCAGAAAGAAGATCAACTGGAAAAATTGGCAAATGCCATGGGAAGTACGTGGCTTGATTTGGTAATAGCAACTGCGCTTCCCAAATGGATGGATGCTGGAAAAGAGCCACATCTTGTAGATGAACGTGGCAAGATTAAGCCCAATATTTTGTTGGAAATCTTAAAGGATTCTATTAGCACCCAATCAAGAGAAGCAATCTTGCTAGCAGAATTGTGTGAACTTTGGGAGAGGAGTAGATTTGTCATAAACATAAATACTGATGACAATGGAAGTAATAACAGTAGATAGTGAGGTATATCAGCTATTCAAAGAACGTTTGGATAGAATTGAAAAATATATCGAACGAGCAGCCAACATGGAACATAGTATAGGCAAGGCACTGCTGATGACAACACGTGATGTAATGGAAACACTTCAGGTTTCACAGTCCACCCTCTTCAGGTGGCGGAGAGACGGTAAGATCCAGACCATCATCATGCCCTCTGGTGAACTACGATTCAAGTTTGAAGAAATCTATACAGCATTACGGTGCTGTCAGATTCGTGTACAGGGATGTTCAAAGGAAACAACCATCAAACGGATGGACGAGTTCAAGAATACGACAATCACAAAGAACATAAGAGAATTAACAAAAGAATAATTAAAATGGATGAAAAAGAAAGAGCAATCCTTGAATTACAAAGGAAAGTAGATCGTATCCAGAAAGTGACAGACAAAGTCAGTCCTATGGAAGAGAGGCTGAACAATCTGGAAAGGCAAGCCATCTCCTCCAAGGAAATCCTTACGTCACAGGAAACTGCGGTTTATATTGGCGTTTCGCTGAGCCAGCTATACAAGATGACCAGTACGCATAGCATTCCGCATTATAAGCCTAGAGGCAAGATGTGCTATTTCGAAAGGAAGGAACTTGACGCATGGCTATTACAAAACCACAACGGGCCTGACGTTATCGCCGACAATGAATAGAAGAAAAAGACTCATAGAGATAGACAGTCCAAATGAGGAAGAACTTGAAGCACTCATCAAGTTCTCAACCATCAGTGTGACTGAATATCCTCATAAACAAGACATTCATGGAAGAAGAAATAATAGAACAGAAGATGGGAGGACAAAACCAATGGTCAGAAACAGAGCTTGCCCTCCTCCTTCAGAACGCCACGATTAAGGCAACCGACAAGTTTGACGTTCCACCAGAGATTCTTTGGGTGGGAGATTCGACCATTGCGACTTTCGGGAACTTCAGTGCATCGACGGGAAAGGCAAAAAGCCGCAAGACATTTAATGTCTCTGCCATTGTGGCAGCTTCATTGGTTAATGGAACCATTCTGAAATACAGGGCTTGTCTCCCTGCCAAACAACGGAAAATACTATATTTCGACACTGAACAAAGCCGGTATCATTGTCATAACGTTCTGACAAGAATATTGCAACTGGCAAACCTTCCGATAGACAAAGACCCTCAGAACATGAAGTTCATAGGTCTTAGAGAATATTCTCCTACACTTCGCCTCCAGCTCATTGATTATGCTTTGAAAACGAGCAAAGGATATGGCCTTGTCGTCATTGACGGCATACGTGACCTGATGTATGACATCAACAGTGCGAGAGAAAGTATAGATTTAATAACCAAGATGATGGCATGGTCAAGCCGTTATAACCTTCATATTCACTGTGTACTACATTTGAACAAAGGAGATGACAATACCAGAGGTCACATTGGCACAGAATTGAACAACAAGGCAGAATCCGTACTTGTCATCAGCAACAGCAAGACGAACAAGGCAGTTAGCGAGTTGAAGCCAATGCACATGAGATCAAAAGAATTTGACCCATTCGCCATCACTATCAATTCTGAAGGACTACCAGTTTTGGTCGAGCAGTATAACTGGGAACAGCCAAAGGCTGGTGCAACTATCCAGGACTTACCAGAGTCAAAACACAGAGAAGCATTACAAATTGCATTTTCTGACAGTGAGATTCCGAGGTATGTTGATCTTATCAATGCACTCATCAAGGGATATTCAGAGATTGGATTCCAGCGTAGTCGGAGTTGCATGACAGAGGTTTACAAATTCCTTGTATCTCAGGGCGCAATTGTAAAAGGTCATAATGGATATCAATTTAATCCCGACTTTGAAATGTGCGAACAGGAAGATGATAAATAAGTTCAAATTTCAGTTTAGTTTGGTACAGTGTATATATAATGTAATGTGGACTAATACAAGTAAAAGGTATGACAATAGAAGAAGCAAAAGCTATTGACCTCAGAGAATTTCTTACGGCTATAGATTGCAGGGAAGTCAAGACTCGTGGCCGCAATCACTGGTATCGTTCCCCTTTCAGGGATGAACATGATGCCTCATTTAAGGTTAATTCCGAGCGTAATGAATGGTTTGATTTCGGGATTGGCAGGGGTGGCAATATCATTGAGCTTGGGAAACTGCTGTATAACACTACCTATATACCAGAGATTCTGCGTCATATAGAAGCCTATGCTGCCAAGATTCCAAATGAGAAGGAATCCCCTTCTAAGCAAGTTCATGTTGAAGACACATCCAAGAGCAATATTCAGCTATTGCCATTATCACATCCTGCGCTACTATATTATGTAAGAGACAGAGGGGTTGACATTGAAGTAGCCAAGACATATTGTAGGGAAATACACTATCAGGTGCGAGGTCGGTCTTATTACGGAATCGCCTTTCTTAACCGTTCTGGTGGAATGGAAATACGTAATCCGTTTTTCAAAGGTTGTGAAGGAGGAAAAGATATTTCCATAGTACATCCCCTACAGGGCAATGTAGCCAATCAATGCTGCATCTTTGAAGGTTTCTTCAATTTTCTGTCCTATATGACGCTGAAGAAACAAGGGATAAGGGGTATTTGTATAACACAAGAATGTGACTGCATTATACTGAACTCTGTGAGCAACATAAACAAAGCTTGTCCTGTTGTCGGTCAATACGAATATATTCATTGTTATCTTGACAATGACGATGCCGGGCACAAGGCGACCGAGAAGCTGGTCACCCTTTACCACAGCAAGGTAATAGATGAAAGTCACTCTTATCATCCCCATAATGATCTGAACGATATGCTCAGATTTGGTGGAAAAAGATAATTCAAGACATATAATTTGTACAAACTAAATGATGCAAGTAACGAACTTCTATACTTCGATAGTAACAAACTTGATGAATAATGATGTAAACAATGAATATATCACAGGCCAAACTCATAAATTTAGTGGACTTTCTTAAACAGGAAGGACACAAGGCAGTAAAGCAGAGGGGACATATTTATTGGTACAACTCCCCAATCCGTAGTGAGAGCTCACCTTCTTTCAAGGTTGACTCCAGCCGAAATGAATGGTATGACTATGGTTTAGGGGAAGGTGGTGACATCCTCGACTTAATAAAAGGGCTATACAATGTGAAGACCACCAGTGAAGCCCTTACCATACTCGCGCCTAAAAGCAATTCATTCATTAACGCTATCTATCATCGGAAAGATGCCCCACCAAAAAGGCAGGAGTCCGGGCAGATGCATAATGTAGCGTACCATCCTCTTACACATCAAGCTCTGTTATCGTATATGCTGAAGCGGAAGATTGATGTGAATCTAAGCCGTGTGTATTGTTGTGAAGTCCATTATGACCTTCGCAACAAGCACTATTTCGGTATCGCTTTTCGTAATAGAATTGGAGGGTACGAAATCAGAAACCAATATTATAAAGGATGTATAGGGCATAAAGATATAACTCTTATTCGGAAGAGTAACGAGGAGATCCAGGAGCATATCATAATATTCGAGGGATTTATGGATTTCCTTTCATACATGATGCTCTCCGACATAAAGAGCAGCCGTATTTGCTTGCCATATCAATGTGATTATATGATATTGAACTCCATCAACTGCCTTGATAAGGCTATGAGTGTGCTTTCTTCATATAAATATGTACACTCCTATCTCGACAATGACGATGGTGGCAAGCGTACATTTCTGTCTATGAAAGAAACTCTTGGTGATATTGTGATTGACGAGACGCACAGATTCAATCCTTATAATGATTTGAATGACTATCTCGTAAAACAGCCTAATTCCGAACTGTAGCCATCTTGTGCTGCCATGTATTTAAGGAGTCTCAACCGAGGCTCCTTTTTTGTTTATATACATTTTCGAGTATGATATTTTCTGCAATATTATACTCAAAACTAAACTCCTGTTAATATTCGATTGTAATTCAAATTTTCTTCATTTTATATTGATTTATCTATGTTCCTTTGCACTCGCAAATTTTAAGTCGAACCAAAAATTCAAGTATCAAAATGAGTGCATTTGCCATATTCGTATTAGTTCTGACAGTCATCTATGTCATCTACTATTCCGCAATCATCATGCAGGATTTGTACGCGAAGAAAGATGCTCCCAAGACAGAAGAGGAAGACTTTGATGTCAGTCAGATGCAGAATCAGGAAGAACCTATTAGCATTACTGAAGATGCTAACGGATTCCATCTTAATGGTGATACCACTGAAGAACAGGAAGAACCATCGTCCGTCACTTGGATTGAAAATGATGACGATGCAAACAAGTACCAGGAAAAGATTAAGAAGGAACATACCAGTGTCGAGGAAGAATGCCAACGTTTGCAGGATTCCATGGAAGACGTGGATGTTGACAGCACAGGTGAAACTGAGGCTGATGTCATGGTGAACATGCTGCTTAACCAGAAGCCTGGTGGTCCGAAAATCTTCTATTCAAGGGATAACGTATGAAAACAGGTTTGGGTGTAACACATAAGATTGTCGGTTTTTGTTCGGCTGGCATCCTGCTCTTCCAGCCAATGTTAGCATCTGCCAAATGCGGAGGTGTTGACTATAGCTGGGGAGCGGATGCTTTGGCGAATGCGCATGACTATACAGTTACAATGATGCTGTATGTGGTCTATCTCTCCTATGCCATCGCTGCTATCGTTGCCATCATTGGTGCATTGCAGATTTATTTCAAGATGACAACTGGAGAAGGTGACATCACTAAGAGCATTATGATGCTCGTCGGAGCTTGCCTGTTCATGATTGGAGCATTCATCTTATTCCCAGCCTTCTTCGGATATAATATCATTTAGGATAACGAACACGATAACAAACAGGATAACAAATAAACAGGATAACGAAAAATCTCAAATGGCCAAGAGAGAAGAATCGTGTGAATAGTAATTAACAAAATCTGTAAAACGTAAGAAAGAAATGAAGAAAATTAAAAAGTTTGCTAAGAATCTCTTCAGTGCCAATCGCATGAAGATGCTCGCCATGATGCTTCTTTGCGGTACTGCCGTAACCTTTGCGCAGAACGCAGCTGGTGACTACACCGCAGGAACCAATGCTCTCTCCACCGTCACGGAGGAGATTGCGAAGTATGTTCCTTATGTAGTGAAGCTGTGCTATGCCATCGCCGGTGTAGTTGCCGTTGTCGGTGCGATCTCCGTGTACATCGCCATGAACAACGAGGAGCAGGACGTGAAGAAGAAGATTATGATGGTTGTCGGTGCTTGCATCTTCCTCGTTGCAGCTGCACAGGCTCTGCCTCTCTTCTTCGGCCTCTAAACCAGATTCAAGCGTAGATACACACTATGGCAGCAGGAACAGAACACAACGAATATGTCAGTTACCCAATGTTCAAGGGACTTCAGAAGCCTCTGGAGTTCATGGGCATCCAAGGGCGTTACATCACATGGGCAGCTTGCGCTGTTGGCGGTGCCATTCTTGGCTTCATCATTGCCTACTGCATCTTTGGATTTGTTGCTGGTCTGATTGTTCTTGCTGTTTCTCTCTGCACTGGTGCCGGACTTATCTTCTTCAAACAGAAGAAAGGTCTGCACACAAAGAAAGAAGACCACGGTGTGTTTATCTACGCTTGTTCACGAAGAATGTAATTTTCATCGAGTGTAGTTAATGAGCAAGTGTATTGAAATCTGAATAAATGTAATCGGTAGGCTCGCCCCTTCGACAGGGTGAGTCTGCCTTAATTTGGAGATAAGAATGATTCTATATGTCATCATAGCATTTACCGCAATACTCATAGGCATGGCCATTTCTGTCTATGCCTTTGGAACAGGCGGTAAGCGAAAGAAGATATTCCAGGACATCTACTTCTCCATCGAGGATGTAGATGGTATTGGTGTTCTCTACACGAAGACTGGTGAATATTCAGCTATAATCAAAATTGAGAATCCCGTTCAGAAATACTCAGCCAACATAGACAGTTACTATGAGTTCACTCATTTGCTTACGGCTATTGCACAGACGCTGGGAGAAGGTTATGCCATTCACAAGCAGGATGTGTTTGTCAGGAAACAGTTCAAAGATGAGACCTCAGACAATCATGAGTTCCTTTCTGAAAGCTATTTCCGATACTTTACAGGCCGAACCTATACAGACAGTCAGACCTATCTGATTATCACTCAGGAGAACAAAAAGAGCCGTCTATTGTCCTTTGACAGCAAGAAATGGCGGGACTTCCTTGTAAAAATCCGTAAGGTAAAAGACCTTCTGAAGGACAGCGGCGTTGATTCCACCTATTTGGGTGGTGAAGAAGCTCGTCTTTATGTTGACCGCTATTTCTCTATGAACTTTAACGACAAGATTGTGTCGATGACCAACTTCAAGGTCGATGACGAGACCATTTCCATGAGCGATCGTCGATGCAAGGTGTATAGCCTTGTTGACGTGGACTGCATCAACATCCCTTCGATTGTCAGGCCGTTCACCAATATTGAAGTGAATAACGTTGCTATGCCTGTCGATCTTGTGTCTTTGGTTGACAGCATCCCTTCAGCAGACGTGGTTGTCTATAACCAGATGTTCTTCATGCCAAATCAGAAACGTGAACTGGCATTGTTGGACAAAAAGAAGAACCGCCATTCCAGTATGCCCAATCCGAGTAATCTGATTGCTGTTGAGGACATCAAGAAGGTGCAGGATGTTATAGCCAGAGAGAACAAACAGCTTGTATATACCCATTTCAATTTGATTGTAGGTGTCCCCAAGGATGCCGACATTCAAAAATGTACGAACCATCTGGAGAATGCTTTTGGTCGCCTTGGCATTCATATCAGCAAACGAGCCTATAACCAGTTGGAGCTGTTCGTTAACTCCTTCCCCGGCAACTGTTATGGAATGAACCAGGACTATGACCGTTTCCTCACTTTGAGCGACGCTGCTGCTTGTCTGATGTACAAGGAGCATATTCAGCATAGTGAGGACACACCTCTCAAAATCTACTATACGGACAGGCAAGGTGTGCCTGTAGCCATTGACATTAGTGGCAAGGAAGGCAAAAACAAGATTACGGATAACTCAAACTTTTTCTGCCTTGGCCCTTCTGGTAGCGGTAAGTCGTTCCACATGAATAGCGTAGTCCGTCAGATGTGGGAGCAAAATACCGATGTTGTCATGGTCGATACAGGTAACTCTTACGAGGGCTTATGTGAATATGTAGGCGGTAAGTATATCAGCTATACAGAAGAACATCCCATCACCATGAATCCATTCCGCATCAAGCGTGAGGAGCTGAACGTGGAAAAGACAGGATTCCTGAAGAACCTTATCATGCTGATATGGAAAGGTACGCAAGGAACTGTCACGAAGACGGAGGAAAGACTTATTGAGCAAGTCATCACAGAATACTATGATGTCTATTTCAACGGATTCAATGGCTTTACTCCACCCCAACGTGAAGACTTGCGGAAAGGATTGCTCATTGATGACCGAAACAAGAATGTCAATAGTAGGGAAACAGAAAATGAGCGTATGGCACGTATCGAGGCACAGATTGACGAGATAGAAAGTCGCAGGAAACAACTTCCTGTAACCGAACTGTCATTTAACTCCTTCTATGAGTTCAGTGTGCAGCGTATTCCCGACATCTGTCAGGAAAACCAGATTCAGGGCATCGACATCAGTACCTATCGCTATATGATGAAGGACTTCTACCGAGGTGGCAATCACGATAAGACCCTAAATGAAGACCTGGATTCCACACTGTTTGATGAGACATTCATTGTCTTTGAGATTGACTCCATCAAGGATGATCCGCTGCTTTTCCCATTGGTCACGCTTATTATTATGGATGTATTCATCCAGAAAATGCGTATCAAGAAGAACCGTAAGGTGCTTGTCATTGAAGAGGCATGGAAAGCTATTGCCAGCCCTATGATGGCAGAATACATCAAGTACCTCT